>ERZ1026848.949-NODE-949-length-15696-cov-8.023016_pt1 | contig 15696 bp, 8 predicted proteins | sample MGYA00380154_ERZ1026848 | MGnify/ENA primary metagenome ERZ1026848 (study PRJEB33269, sample SAMEA4719790) | human gut metagenome | biome: human-associated habitat; feature: organic feature; material: feces | place: Cameroon | collected 2013-10 ...
GCGAATGTGAATAACCGCTGGTGGAATGACCGAAGGGAATGGAACCTGCGGATAGCAGTCACACTCTCTCCAAGCGTCCCCGGAGGGGGCGAACAGGAGCAAGAAAGGATGTGCTCGATGATGTCGAAGTATTCTTATGTCATAAGCCGTTCGTTTTATTAAGTTGTTTTTATTATCATTCGCCAGTTCATAGGCTTTTCGCCTAATATCACCTTTTCGCCGGCAAAGTTACGAAAAAAAAACGAAAGTGGATTGGTTCAATTTGGTTCAATTTCATTTTCCATCAAAAAAAGAGGGTGTGGTTTGTGCCACACCCTCTTATTTCTTCGCTTAAATCCCAGATAATCGGGATGGACTATCATTTGATAGCTATCTTCTTCTGGTTCACAATATACACTCCGGATGGCAGAGACTCTATGCTTTCTGTTTCACCGGCGGCAATCTTCATGGTCTTGATGAGCATGCCCTTCGTAGAGAAGATGTTCACCCATCTCGTGATGTCGCTGTGGATATAGAGCGTCTTGCCTACTGACCATGCTTCCAGGCCCGCTACCTGCTTCATCGGAATCGACTCGATGGCAGTGGTTGCCTCGTCGAAGACGGCCAGACAACGGGATGCCGTGGTGGTTACATTCTGGATATACGCCTGGAACGGATGCACCACAAAGGCATCACTTACGAAGACACTGCCCGGCTTGTAATCCTGGTACGCCTCCCCAACATTCAATGCATACACACCATCCTGCTGCGACAACTGCTCGAAGTTGCTGACGAAATCCTTCTGACCATTGCTCTCCACCTCGTTGCGGGTCACCGCAATGGTGGCGTTCTCGGCAGAGAAGGTAACCTTGCCGGCCAGGATGTATTCATCAGAATAATACTCCGAGTTAGGCATACAGATAATGTATGGCTTGTATGCCTGGATATCGGCAGCACGGGTAAAGGTGGCTGCACCCTGACTCAAATCGTAGAGCCAGAATGGCTTCGCCTCGCCCGTTGGCAAGCCCTTGGCAAATGGCGCTATCTTGCCATTGGTCTCGTGCGTCATCTCCTGAACATCGAATGGCAGGGAAATCGTCTCGTTGCCCTCGCTGGTTCCTATCACCGTGGTCTGCTGGAAGTTACGGGTATACGTAATCTTCTTTGCCACGAAGGATGAAGGACAGAAGAAAGCACCGTCGGATGCTTCTCCATCGGCGATGTCGCTCAGCGTAATCGACTCGGCTACGCCCGCAGCTACCACGTTCTTCAGGGTGGCTGGTGCAAAACTCTTGGCATTTACATACAAGAGGAGGTTTGGATTGTTGATGCCATCCAATACCTCGGCGGCGATGTTGATGTTGGCATTCCAGGTTACTGCAGCCAACTTCCTGTTGTTGCTGAACAGCTGCTTGCCGCAAGCGGTGAGCGATGCAGGCAGACTGACGGTCTTCAGATTCATGTTGGCGAATGCTTGGTCTGCCAGGGTGTTATCGCCTATGGCCTTTCCGCCTTCGGTGCTGCCCTTGATGTTCGCCTTCGCCAGATCCAGATGCTGCAGCTTCTCGAAGGAAGCAATCAGGGCGATGTCCTCGGCGTTGAGGCTGCCCACTACCTGGAGCGTGTTGTTCGCAGGTTCGCCGTTGCACCATTCCATCGCCTTCGCCAGATTGCCCGCCTCGGTGAGACTTGCCGTCTTGCCGTTGTAGCAATAGGCAGGAGTATAGGATGCCACCTTCGATGGGTTGAGCCACTGCTTCATGGCGATAGCCTTCACGGTGCAGAGGGTATCTATCTGGATGCCAGTCTCTGCGTCGTAGCGCAAGGAAGCATCGTTTGGTTCGGTGCCGTCGGTGGTGTAGTAGATGGCTGCATCCTTGGTAGGCACATCGAGTTTCACGATTCTTCCGTTATAGGAAGCCTCCTTCACAGGCTCGCAGGCGAAATAGTCTGGCACATAGGTCATCACCTCCGAACTGTTGAAGCCCTCTGCCGTTACCATCGCCTTCACTGGGCGGTTGTCTGTCAGCGTCAACGCATCGGTATAGATGGTAGAGCTGCTGGTTGGGGTAGAACCGCCAATCTCATAATGAATCACGGCTCCCGCCATGTTGCTGCTGATGGTAAGCTTGCCATCGGCGAAGGTGCAGGTAGGCTCGGATGCCTTGAAGTAATCCACCGTATAACTGTTTACCACGGAAACCAGCAGTCCGTCCTTCACGGCAATCGCCTTGTAGGTGGCGTTGCGGTTGAGGCTGATAGGACCCGTATATTTCTGGCTCTTTATGGTTGGCGTCGTGCCGTCGCTGGTGTAGTAAATCTCCGCCCCCTCTGTTTCCGAAGCGATGGTCAGCAGGTTGTTGGATACGTTGAAGGTAGGAACCTTGCAGACGTATGGACTGAAGATGGCTACATCCGAAGTGTTGAAGTCCTTGGCAAAGGCGATAGCCTTCACAGTCATGTTCTCCGTCACCTCGATAGGTTCGGTATAGATAGGAGAAGACTCCGAAGGTTCCTTGTCCTCGCCAATCTCATAGTGGATAACCGCACCCGGAGTGCTGCACGAAATCACCAGTTTATCATCTACGATGCTCATCACCGGAGCTGCTGCCTGCATGTCGCTGATTACGAAAGTAGCTGTGGCAGAAGTGATATGCCCGTCCATCGCTGTCAGCGCCTTGATGGTTCCATTGTGCTGGATATCAATCGCCTTGTCATACTTCTGACTCTGGGTGGTAGGCTCCGTTCCGTCTGTGGTGTAGTAGATGCTGGCACCCGCTGTGGCGGTAGAAAGCTCCAACTTGTTGCCGGTGCGCTTGAAGGTTGGCACGGCACAGATCAGGTTATCCACATTCAGTTGATAAGTGGTAACCGGCGAGTCGTGGTAATCGTTGCGCAGGGCTATCGCCTTCACGGTGCAGTTCTTCATCAGCTCCACCGGACCGGTGTAGAGATTGCTCTTGCTGGTAGGCTCTGTTCCGTCCAGCGTATAGTAAATCTTGGCATCGGCGGTAGGGGTGGTGATGCTGATGTGCAGATTGCTGTAGCTGATGGTTGGCGCTGCCACGGCATAGCTGTCTATCTGATAGGTGGCGATATAGGAGTCGGCACAGTCCTTGCCGATGGCTATCGCCTTGACGGTGGCGTTGTGGTCGAGCTTGAATGCCTCCTTGTAGAGCTTGCTCTGGGCATTAGGCTCTGTTCCGTCGAGGGTATAGTATACCTTGGCATCGGCATCGGTGCAGGAGATGCTCAGCATCTCGTCCTTGTAGTTGATGACCGGCGTAGGCATCGCATTCTGCTTGTCAGAGAGACGCAGACTGGTGTTGCTGCCCAGGTTGTAAACCACGGCGTAGTAGGTGCCCGTATTAAAATAGGTGGCCTTGCCCTGCTGGGTCTCAGTTTCGCTGAAGCGCTGCATCTCGGTTCCGTCCTCGTTGTAGAGGGCTATCCTGCTCGCCTTGGAAGATACCAGATAGTAGGTGTTCGCCTTGTCGATGGTGAACTTCACGGCATGGAAGTCGCCCCTGCCTATCTTGTCGAGACTGATGCTGCAGTATGGCTTCAGCTCCACCGCCTGCCTGTTGATGTTGTCGGCAATCACGGTATCCTTGTGCAGGATGTTGCTCCACTGACGGTTGCTTCCCTGAAACTGCATGCTGAAGTTGAGCTCGCTTTCCCGGCTCATCTTCACGGTGCTGCTCGCCTTGTCGATGGAGAACTTTCCGTCTTCCACCTTGGCAAACTCGGTAGGGGCAGGGATATCGAAGAGGGTGTTGGTGAAGGTGATTTCCTTCAGGTTGTCGAGCTTCACGTTTGTCACCGACTCGTTGAATCCGTATTTATATCCGATGAGGCTTGCCTCTGCCTCCGGAGTTGTGTCTGGCTTTTCCGATGGGGCGATGTAGAACTTGTAGCTGTAGTATTTGTAGCTGCAGTCCTTCGCCTTCATGCGGATGTTGAGTGTATGGAGTCCTGGTGCATAGCCGGCGATGTCTATCTCGTTAGAGAGATTGCCTGTAGCCGTCTGGGCAGTCTTGGCGTTCTGGATGTCGTTGTCAATCCAGTAGGTATAGTTGCCCTGTTGGTTGTCGGCGATGGCAGCTTGCGTCATGCATCCGAGGAGTGCTGTTGTAAATAATGTCTTCCACATAATCTTTTATTTTGCGGTTACTTTTGCGTTCACTTTTACTTTGGTCTTGGTGTCGTCCCAGTTTACCGATGCATTGGTTATCTGCGGACGGTTGGTTGGGGCAAGCAGGGTGGCTGCATCGCTGATGTTGCTCGGAATGCTGCCGCCGAAGATGCCCACCACGGTGCCGTCGGTGCCCAGATAACTGCTGGCTGCCAGCTGCTCCCTGGTGAACTTACAGGTAAACGGAATCGTAGTTCCCAAAAGTGACTCTTTGATGAGGATGCAGTCCTGCAGGGCATACACCTGGTCGGTGGCGTTGTAGAGCGAATTGGTTACCACGCTGGTTCCGTTGCCCGGGTTGCCGTTGAAGTCGGTGTTGCTGATGCTTACGATGATGGAATTGGTAATCAGCGAGTTGTCGGCTCCGCTGAGGTTCTTGATGTAGCAGTGGTTGGCGCGGATGTTGTCGCAGTCGCCCAGGTTGATAAGCTCACTGTTGTAGAAGGAAGCCTTGGCTGGTGTGCGCAGGGAAGTCATGTAGGATACCAGGCATCGGCGGCATTCGATGTCTACCGCAGCGATGTCGGCATGGCTGGTTCTGAATTCCAGGATGCGGCTCTTCTGCAGGGTGAGCTTCACGGGATGGGCGAGGGTATAGTAGGTGCCGTCTTCCATCTCGTTGTAGAACTCGATGCGCAGTCCGTTGCTGGAGGTGGCATTGAGGTTCTCCAGGTTCACTTTTAGCGAATCTTTGCCCGGAGATTTGATTTCGATGCAGTCGCTGCTGTTCTGGCAGTTGATGTAGGAAGCATCGGCACCGATGATGGAGATGCTTTTGCTGATGGTAAACTTGCTGGCATAGTTGCCGTTAGCCAGCAGCAGGGTGTCGCCTTCGGCAGCCTGTTCGATGGCCTTTGCCATCTCGCCCGGCGCAAAGGAGCGGGCGATGACGCCCTGGTGCTGCAGGAAGATTCTGCCCTCGTCGGCTGTTGTGGCTGCATGGCTTACTGTAGCTGTCAGCATCATGCCACAGATGCAGAGGAATTTATAGAGTCTGTTCATCATTTTATGTCGAGATTAAACATGAGTTTATGATTGGAACTGTTGATATCGAGCACCGGATTCTGAAGCTGGGGTGCTTCGAGGGTGAGCGAGTAAGGAGTGGTTCCTCCCAGGGCGCCCATCACCGTGTTGTCGTTTCCGATGCATCCCTTCGAGGTCAGCGTCTCGGTGGTCCAGCGGCAGGCGCCGGTGGTATCGAGAATCTCATCGTTAGAGAGCAGGGCGAAACTGTCGGTCTGCTTGCAGATCTTAAACGGATTGTAGGCTTCCGATGTCTTGCGGATCAGCACGTTGGTCAGGGTTACGGCTGGGTCGAAATAGCGGGTCTCTCCTTCCACCGCCTTCAGGTGGTCGATGATGGAGTTGCTGATGTCGCCCTTGAAACTGTTCATGTATTCGTCGCCGTCGTCGCCGCTTCCTCCCAGTTCGTAGATGTTGCAGTGGTTCAGACTGATGTGCAGGTTGTCGGAATCAACGATGCCGAAGTTGCAGCTGTTGATGAGACAGTTTTCTGCACGGAAAGCCTTCAGTTCTGTGCTCCATCCGTTGATGCTCAGGTTCAGCTTGCAGGATTTCAGCTGTGTATCGTCGATGCTGGCATTGATGCTGAGCAGCACATAGCTCTTCTGGATATCCAGTTTGGCGAGACTTTGTCCGATGGCAAGGTTCGACTTGATGCCGTAGAGATGGCATTCCTTCCTGGCATCCGTGATTTCGATGGCGAGTGCACCGATGTAGGTATCCTCTCCTTCGCCTACGATGCAGACGCTCTTGCTGATGGTAATCGGTTTGGCACCGTAGTAGATTTCCTTGCCGTTGCTCATCGCCTGGAAACCGTAGTTGCCGTTGGTGAGGAAGAGGGTGTCGCCATCAACACTAGCCTCCACCGCCTCTTTCAGTTTGTCTGCGGCAAAGAGGCTCACGGCTCCCTGGTGGTGCAGGAAGATGCGCTCGTTGCCTGTTGGCTTGCCCGGCATGTTGGCTGCATGAAGCTGACTTCCCGAAAACTGGAAGCCGCAGAGCTGGATGCCCAGCAGACAGGCTATCATGAATAATACATATCTATTTTTCATATTTCTGTTTCTTTCGTTAGATGATTTATATCTCTGGAGTCTGATGGTCGCCCTCGCTAGGTGTCTGACCCTCGGTCTTGAAGGTGGTCACCGGGCTGTACTCGATGCCGAGCGGACCGCGGGTATAGAAGCGGAGATAATAGGTGGTAGCCGACTTCAGATTGCTCAGCTTGGTGGAGATGCTTCCCTGGCTTGCTGGTGCCGTACCAACCTTGACGCTCAGGGTGTTGCGGTCGTCCTCGCTGATTACTGGCTCCTTGTTTACATAAGAGTAAACCACGCCGTATTCCTGCACCTCGAACATCGCCGAGAAACTGCTTGCCACGGTGGCCTCATATCGGGTGATACCGCTCACCTGCACCTTGCCGAAGGCAGTGGCATCGGCAGCCACCTGGTTCACGGTGATGATTTCCTTGCCCTCCTTGCCATAGTTCACCATGATGGTAGCCTGGCGAGGCTGCAGACTCTTGTTGTCATCCAGGGTCAGGGTGAAGGTGCCGTTCTCTGTACCGCCGGTAGCGCTCAGGTGAATCCATTCAGCCTCAGTCTCCACGCTCCAGGTGGTGTTGGCAGTTACCTTGATTTCCTGACTGGCATTCTTGGCAGCAAGACTCACCTCGTTGGCAGAGAGGGTAGCCTTGGCAGCCGCCTGGTTCAGGGTCACCGTCTTCTTCTCGGTTCCGTAAGTCAGGGTGATGATGGCCTGGCGTTCCTCCAGCGAGGTATTGTCGTCCAGGGTCACGGTGAAGGATCCGTTGGCAATGCCGCTGCTTGCGCTCACGTGTGCCCAGGTAACATCCGAGCTTACGCCCCATGCCGTGTTGGCAGTAACCTGAATCTCTTGTGATGCATTGCGGGCAGGCAAGTCTACCCTCGAAGGTGAAACCGTTACATTGAAGTCAATCTTCGTAGAAGCATAGACATCCTCTTCCTCCTTCTCGGTGCACGACTGCATGGTGCCAGCCAGAGCCATCAGGATGGCGAATGCCATGCTCTTGCTATATAGTAGTTTCTTCATATATACCTATTTTAATATATTAAGTTTAGAAATTCACGAGGATGCCGGCATGGGCATAGAAGCCGCCTTCGGCAAATCCGCCCACATCAGCCACCGATTTATAGGTGTCGCTCTTCTTGTTTGGGATGGCATACTCCGGATTGAGGAGGATGCAGAGATGAGACACGGGGGCGATGAGCAGTTTGGCGCCGATGGTGAAGGATCCGCAGGATGTGCCGTCGGCATATTTGCCGTCGCTCTTGAGCATCTGGGTGAGATAGCCTATCTGCGGAGTGATGCCCACACGCATGCTCAGTGGGAACTGGTAACCCAGTTTCACGGCAAAGCTGTTGAGCTTGTAGGTGTCTATCTCCTGCTGCACGTTGGTTTCCTTGGAATACCAGTAAACCTCGTCGCTGCTTCCCAGACCCATGGTGTAGGAAGCCTGAAGGTCGAAGTTGGAGATGTTGAGGCCGATGGTTCCCGTTACGCCCATCGTGCTTCCGCCGTAGGTGAAGGCAACGCCGGCATAGATGCCCGTCTTCTTCAGATAGGTGATTGGCTTGAGCTTGATGGTATCGTTGATTTCGGCATCACGCAATACGTTGTAGGTCTTGGTGAGCGGACGGTAGCCTTCGTGTCTGTAGGTGATTTCGTTGGTTCCGATAGGCAGCTTGGCGAAACCGTTCTCCGAGAGGAGCTTGATGTCGTTGTAGATGCCCACCACCTTCGGACTGCTTACCACGAAGAGGGAACCGGTGTATGGGATAGGGGCTTTCACCTCGATGGTCTTGTCTTTCTTGGCTTCCACCTCGAAGGATGTGGTCTGGTTCTCGCAGTTCTTCTTGCGGGTTTCCACCACGTAGGTGCCGTATTTCAGGCGCTGGTACCAGGAACCCGTTCCCACCTTCTTGCCGTCGAAGTAGATGTCGGCGCCGTCGGCTACGGTCAGGTTCACGGTTCCGTAGAGCAGGTCTTCATCCTGCATCTGCAGCTTCAGCGATTTCGGACTTTCTTTAGTGATGTTCACGTTGCCGTCATAGTACATGTTGCCGTTTCGGGCTGTGATGTGGTGGATGCCGTAAGATAGGTAGACGGTCTGCGGTGTCTTTCCTATCTTCTCATCGTCCACGGTGATGGTAGCACCAGCCACCGAAGCTTCCAGGGCAACATCCATACCTTCCAGGGTAAGCTTCATGGTGTAGGTTCTTGCTGCCTTGATTTCCGATGGGTAGTAATACTCGCAGGCACCATACTTGGGATGTCGGATGGTAATCTTCTGTGCACGTTCCGGCACATAAACCCACCATTGTCCCGTCTTGTGCTGGGTGGTTACGATACCATAACTTCCGCCGTCGAAGGCGAGGTTGTCAAGATTGGTCTCAATCTTGAGCAGGGCTGCCGTCCTGCCGTTGTTGTCTTTCTTTTGTGTTCCCTTGAGGTTGGCTGTCTGGTCATACTGGTCATACTTGAAGTTTCTGATCACCAGGTTGTTCTGGGCCGACACAGCTATCGCCGCAAAAGCCAGGATACAAAAGAGTAAAAGTTTTCTCTTCATATTATCAAGTTTAGTTTATTATCATTTGCAGAAAATTCACCGCCAGGTTACCTGGCGATGAATTTCTTGTGGTTTCTGATATAGACCTTGCCCTTCTGGAGCTGGGCAGCGCTCGTTCCGTCCAACTGGTAGATGCGGTTGGAGCAGACTGATGGGCTTAGGGTAACTTCATCGATTCCGCTGCTGTTGTCTACGTTGCCCTGTCCCGTTCCGCCCGGGTCGCTCGGACTGCTCGGACTGTAAACGATGTGTGCCCTGAGCGTAACGTTCTGCTTAGGCATCTCGTATTGAAAGTCCTGGTCTGTGCTGATCAGTTCGTCTCCCAGGTACCATCCCTTGAAGATGTAACCCGAACTGAGATATGCCGACAGCCAGACGAAGCTTCCCGCTTCCACCTTTTCGCCGCTGGTGCGGTTGAAGGAGCAGTTGCCCTCATCGTCTGTGGTCAGATAGAGGCGGTATCGGTTCATGGGCTGAGGTTCCGACGGACTCACCGGCTTGTAGTCGTAAACCGCCTCGAACTTGACGTTCCATTCTTCCACCTTATATATAAAGGAGGATTCTTCCGAGTATTTCACTCCGTTCTTCAGCCAGTAGGCAAACTGATAGTTCTCGTTGTTGGCAGAAGTACTGATGTAGGCATCGTCTCCCCAGTTGTAGGTTCCGCCTCCCGATGTATATCCGTATTCCGAATACGCCACCTCCACCTTGTATTTCATCATCGGGTCGGGTGGGTTTACGGGGTTGAAGTCGTCGTCTGGCAGAACTGCCATCAGCATGGTGCTGCTCAGGAAGAGCAGCAGCCATGTGGTGACGCTATGGATGATGATTCTTTTCATAGGCTCGAATTTTATTTCCGTTGATCATTCTGCGTATGATTACTTCACCATCACCTTGGTAGAAAGGTTGTCTATCTTTACGATGTATACTCCCTTCATCAGGTTGAGCATGCCGTCGAAGGTGCGCGATGCGAGCATGGTGCCGTCGGCAGCATAGATGGTAACCTTCTTGCCGTCCACGCCGTTGAGGTTGATACCTGCATCGGTTGGCATGATGTTGATACCGGTCTTCTTCACGATGTCGGCGATGCCTGTGGTGCCTCTGCTAGGAACGAGAACGAAACGGTTTTCGAAGGTTCCGGCGTTGGAAGCAAACTGGTAGTCGCCTTCTGTCAGGTCGTAAGTAGCACCTGTCTGGTTATCCTGCAGGAGCATAGGCTGGTCCATTCTCTTGGCAGAGATGGTGAAGTTGCCTGCTTTCTTGGCAGCGAAACCGAGTTTCACGCTACCCATTGGTCGTTCGTTGATGGCGAGGTTGCCTGCCTTTGCCTCGATGGTATAGAACTGAGGGGCATCGTTGATGGCTGCAAACTTGGCTGCATCGCAATCCAGCTCGTAAGCCTGGCTCTTCTTGTCGTTGAATACCACGCGGGTCTTGTCGGTATGGTTGCCGTCGCTCAGGGTGAGGTTGATGAGCAGACGCTCTGGGTTGATGCCACGACCGATTCTTCTGGCGCGTGCATTGTTCTGCTTGTTGATGCTCTCGCTCTTGGTGATACGGTCTTCAGCCTTGAACTCGATGTTGCTTACATCCACTGGCTTCTGTACGAAGAATGCCTGGAATGGCTGGAGGGCAAACTCGTCGTCGCCTGGGCGCACAGCCTCGTAGGAATCTCCGTTCCAATAGGTGATAGGAGCGTCATAGCCGAGGGAAGCTGCATCCATGTAACTGATCTGTGGGTTACCGATGAAGTTCCAGCTTGCGTTCTGCTCGTCGGCAGATGGATAGCTGCTCAAATCCTTCACGATGTTGTTGGCATCCAGTTTTCCGAACTTCTCCTTGGTTACTCTCAGGGTGAGGTTACCGCTCTGGGCTGTCTGGAAGATGTAGCCTACGCCCTGCTTGAGGGTCGTTTCGTCGCTAGCCAGATCAACCCATCCGCCTGTACCCTGGTCGGCACGGAGTGAACCATTGTATTTGCGGAACACATATTTGCCAGGTGTCTTGATGTCAGCGAGGTTGATATCGAATGGGAAGCTGAAGAAATACCATTGGTTGGCATTGACAGTGATGTCGAATCTCAGTTTCTTAGCATCCAGGTTGCCGTCTGTAATAAGAGTTCCGGCAGAGCTGTTGCCATCTCCCTTAACGGTTACTTCGCCTGCATTCTGGTTATCCTTTCCGTTTACGGTAAGAGCACCATTGTTCTTGATGTCGATATCTGGCGTACCTTCGAATCTCTTTTCGAGTGTAAACTCGTTGTCGAGATAGATATAGGTATAAGGCTCATCAAACTCCTTGATTTCCTTAAACTGTCCCCACTGTGTGCTCCAGTAGTAGTTGTCGTAGCTCTGGGTTGGCACATAGAGTGTAGTAGCCTTGAAGTTAGTAAATGTATTCTGGTCGATATTGATCGGCAAGACTGTGTAGGTGTATACCTTGGTCAAGTTGCTGCAGTTTTCGAATGCATTGTTGCCGATACGCTCCAAAGTACTAGGAAGCTTTACTTCTGTCAGGTTGCTGCAACCAGAGAAGGTATTTTCAGAGATGTTTGTAAGACCTGGAAGGTTGATGCTGCTAAGCTTGCTACAGCCTGAGAACGCATAAGATTCGATGCTCTTCAATGACGGTGGAAACTGAATGGATGCCAGGTTGCAGTATTCGAAAGCATGATAGCTGATAGTTTCAACTTCGCTAGGAAGGATAATATCCTTGAGCTGGCTGCATTGAGAAAATGCATAACTTCCAACATGCTTCAGATTTTTTGGCAATGTGATCTCTTGCAAAGATGTACACTGGTTAAAAGCATATCTTCCAATTCTCTCGCAATTATGGAATATGATTCCTTCAAGATTTGTACAATTTCTAAAGGCACCAACATTATCTTCCCAAAATGTCCAGTCTACAGTATCGCCAATACAAATCAGATTCTCTGGCATTTCAACAGAACGCAACTGGCTACAGTTGTTAAAGGCCTGGTCGATATACTTTACGCTTTTTGGCAACTTGACAGTCATTAACTTGTCGAGATCGGCAAAAGAATGAGGACCCAGAATGTCATCTTGGGTGCTATATCCAGTATAATAATCGTATGTATTGCTCTTAACATCAGCATCAGCCAAGTCCAAATAATGGAGATTATCCATCTTGTTACGCATAACCATGATGTCGTAACTATTGATGGAACCCTTTACCTTAAGAGTCACCACGCTTCTAAGGTTCTTCTCTCCAATCGCTTTCTGAAGTCCAGAAGTGCTTGCTTGCGCTGTAGCTTCTACATTGTATTCAAATTGAGTACCCATCGGGAAGATTCTCTCGCTCATAGTATTCCAAACATCAGCTGTCTGATAAGCTGCGAGTGATTCTTCTGGTACGATGATTAATACGTTTTTGCCTAAAGCTAAGGTATCAGATTCTGCCATAGTTCCAGGATAGCGGTCTAAAGCAGGTACATTTTTTGCATACAATGTTAACGATGTATTTCCATTGAAACACTTGTATCCTAATTTCTGTATAGTGTTAGGCAGTGAAACCTCATTCAAATTACCACAGTATGCAAAAGCTTCCTTGTCAATAGTTTGGCATACAGGAATATTGATAGATTTCAATTTTGGGCAGCTGCTGAATGTGCTCTCTCCAATGTTTATACAGCTTGGGAGATCTACCTCTTGCAGATTGTTGCATTTATAAAATGCTCCATCTGCTTCATTATATTCTGATTTGTAGCCTTCTATGGATTCACATTTTGGCAAATTAACAGATTTCAATTGCATGCATTCTTTAAATGCCGCTTTTTGAATAGTTGTACATAAAGGCAATGACAAAGTTTCAATGCCTGTACCCTCAAAAGCATAAGCAGGAATCGTAGTGAAATTCTCGATACCTTTTATCGTTTTAAGGTTTGAACAACCTTTAAAAAATCCCTCTGCCAAAGATGAGCATGATGATAAGTCAACTTCTCTCAATCCTTCACAATAAGCGAAAGCATTAGTTTCAAAAAGTTTGCATTTTGAAAGGTTAATGCTGGAAAGCTTGGCACAGTTGTAGAACGCGTTTTCACCAACAAATGTGCAATTTGACAAATCGATATCGCTCAGATTGACACAGTTATTAAATGCGTATCTTTGAATGGAACTAAATGATGCAATGCTTCCGACTACAGTCATGCTTCGACATTCATTAAAAGCGTACTCTCCAATAGAAGTACAATAACTTAAATCGATACTTTTAAGGTTTGAACATCCATCAAAAACGTTTGAACCTATCTTAGCTAGTTGCTTTGACAGTTTTACTTCTTCCAGCTTTGAGCAAATTGCAAATAAACGATCCTCTAACGAGTTACAGCTACTGATGTCTATTGATTTTAAAGAAGAACAAAAATGAAAAGCTTCTTCCCTTATCGTTGTACAGTTTGAAATATCACCAACAGATTGTAAACTGCTACAACCTCTAAATGCATACGAATCAATATATGTACATTTTCTTAAATTGACCGATTGTAAATTTTTGCAGTCCTCAAAATCTCCACATCCTAAAGATTCACAATTGCTTAAATCAATGCTTTTCAGGGAACTGCAATTGCTAAATGTTAAGTTTTCGCATCTCTTAATCTGTTCTGTATTTACGATTTCAGAAAGAAGCGTGCACTTATAGAATGTATGATTTAATGATATTGAAGATTTGGGTAAAGTAACTTTTTTCAGAGTTTGGTTGTTGCTAAAAACACTGCCAAGCTCTGCGACAGTATAGCTTTTTCCATTATATGTAATAATTTCTGGTACTGTCACATCATCTCCATAGTTACTGGCACTATAGATATTTACATAGGTGCTATCCTTCCAGGTTCCATCGGGCAAAGTTATACCAGTGGATCCCAAATAACATTCCCAATTCACTCCATTCTCGTCTGTATATGTGAAGTAGTCTTGCGCAAATCCTTGCAGCACTCCTATACAGTACATGACTGATAAAAGTAAAAGTCGTTTCATACGCTTTGTTTTAAGTTATTGAATTTTTTATTATTTACTATCATTTCCTTCGCCTTTCACCTTAAAAAAAGGTGAAGAGGCCTTATCGGTTGCAAAGATAACAATAATATTCGAAACAAAGTTGGTTCATTTTGGTTCAATTTCATTTTGCATCAAAAAAACTTTGTTTCATCATTTAATATGCTCCCCAAACCCTCCAGTTTTTCTCCTGTTCGCCCCCTTTGGGGAAGACCCAATTCCTCTTTTGGAAGATTTAGATTGATGCTTCAAAAAAAGCTTCATTTTATCCTTTTTTGCCCCTAATCCCAAAAATCATATAGAATTTTGGGATTACAATCCCAAAAATCAGTATAAATTTTGGGATTAGGATATTTTGCCGCACTATCGCAAGTAGTATTCTTCCGTCCCCAAAGGGGGCGAACTGGAGCAACACTGGATGTGGTTCGCCACTTTGTACCCACGAACATGAGTACTTATGCCTGGGAACATGAGCAACCATGCCCGGGAACGCGGGTGCTTTTAACCGACAATCCCGGTTAAAAGTGCCCAAAGCTCCGGGCAAAGTTGGGCAAAGCCTCAGGGGACATTCCTTGATGCTTGAAATGAGTTTTCTTAATACTAAATACGAGCTTTTCTGATGCTTGAAATGTGTCTTTTCCTGCTACAAAGTTGGTTCATTTTGATTCATTTTCACCTGGTTGCAAAAAAAAGTGGGAGAAAATGAGGAATGAATGGAAAATAATGTGTATCTTTGTCGACACAAATGGCTTATTTGTATAAACCGGACTAGAAAAAAGAAAGTGATATGGTAGAACATTTCAATCAAGAAGATTTCGAACGACTCAAACACGAGGTGGAAACATTGGTGGGAAGAACCATCATGTCACCAAAGGATTTTGAGTTCCTCACCTGTCAGATTCAGGGATACACCAACGAGACCATCTCCGTGAGTACCCTGAAACGTATGTGGGGATATGTAGTAACATCCTGCAAACCAAGCGTATATAACCTCAATCTCCTTTCCCGTATGGTGGGATATCCCGATTGGGAATCGTTTGTGGCAGGAAAGAATGCCGTCTCTTCGAGCCGATTCTTCGTGAAAAGCAAGCTCGTGGCGGAAGCACTCAACCTGGGGGAACAGGTGAAGGTGAAATGGAACCCTGGAAGACTCCTCGTGATAGAATACTGTGGCGATGACCGCTTCGAGGTGATGGAAAGCGTGAACAGTAAGTTGTCGGTGGGCGATACCTTCGTGTGCCATCAGTTTGTTGCCGATGAGCCTCTCTATCTCTCCAATCTGCATCATCCCGGCATCCCGCTCTGCAATTATGTGGCAGGACAGAACGGAGGCATCAAATGGAGCCTTGAAGAAAAGGAAAATGCAATACAGGAGGATGCACGTGTAGAAGAATAGAATGTAAAAGTATAGATGATGAAAAAAAGCGAAGGGCATGGAGATCACGTTTGTGAACTTCATGCCCTTTAAACTATAAAACTGTTAACTCTTAACTATATTCAAGCCCTGTTAACTATAAACTCTTAACTATCAAATCAAGCTTCATGCTGTCTTACACCCATTCGTGCCTCCACTACGTTCACCACGTAGTCGCCGAGCTTCTCGCACTCCTGGATGATGTCCATATACATCGTACCGATGGCGTAGGTGTAGAGATGGTTGTTTACATCGTTGATGTTCTGGCTCTTCAACTGGTTGCGATAGTTGTTGATCTCGTTCTCGATGTTGAAAGAGAGGTTGGCATCGTTGTCCCCCTTATGACCTACGAGAGTGATGTTCATCTGGGTGAGGGCATTATCCGTAAGCTCCATCATCTGGTGCATGTGCTCATATTGAGAAGGAATGAAGTCTTCCTTGCCACGGATGCGGCGGTTCAGGGTGCGGGCGA
>ERZ1026848.958-NODE-958-length-15660-cov-3.954181_pt1 | contig 15660 bp, 10 predicted proteins | sample MGYA00380154_ERZ1026848 | MGnify/ENA primary metagenome ERZ1026848 (study PRJEB33269, sample SAMEA4719790) | human gut metagenome | biome: human-associated habitat; feature: organic feature; material: feces | place: Cameroon | collected 2013-10 ...
TCGGCAGGCGTCAGATGTGTATAAGAGACAGCTGCTGGAGTACGACGACTACAAAAACGCCCCCACAAAAGCCAATGCTTCATCCTTCATCACGCTGGCGCTGGAGCAAAACTGGAACCGTGTGCAGTCCACCGAGGGTTACGCCAAGTACATCGCCACCCGTCCCCGAGCGGAGCGGCTGGGCAGCCACGGTCTGTTCGGTGACGCGGATCATGTGTCATTGGACACAGCCATGGACGAACTAAACCACTACACCGGCAACGTGTGGACGCACATCATTTCTCTGAAACGGGAGGATGCCGCACGGCTTGGATATGACAACGCGGCGGCGTGGCGCACTCTGTTACGAACCCATAGAAATGATATCGCCGCCGCTATGAACATCAAGCCGGAGGACTTTCGTTGGTACGCCGCCTTCCATAACGAGGGCAATCATCCCCACATTCATATGATGGCGTGGTCGGCGAAGCCGGGGCAGGCATATCTGGACAGAAGCGGTATCCGTCAGATCAAGTCCGTGTTGACCAACCAGATCTTCCAACAGGAGCTGCTGCATCTCTACAAGGAGAAAAGCACTTCCCGCGACGAGTTGGTACAGCAGACTCGGAAGGCCATGCTGGAACTGGCCCAGCGTATGCGGGATGGTCTCTGTAGGCAGCCGCATCGTAGTGCCGAAGGACAAGCTGCGGGAGTGGATCGATGCCAACACGGCGCAAAAATGACCACGCTGTAATCAAAGAATACCCCACCGCGCAATTGATAACCTTACCTTGACCGCAATTTAAGGACGGCGTAAACACAGTACCATACCTAGAAGAGTGCTAACCTAACTACGAATTGCATCATTTTACGCACAGTTATGCTTGCAGTACACCCTCTGCTTTCATGTCCGAAAGCAGAGGGTGTACTTGCTTAGTTTACCACAGATTTCTCTATTGCGCAAAGGAAACACACATCATTAGACAGATGTTCATAAAACAGGTTTAGACCGAAATTACTAAATGAGCATCTGTCAGGCAGGGTTGGCAACAAAAAGCAACAGATTTATTCACAGCTTTCAGGTAAGCGTAAGGCTGAAGGCCGATAGACACACATGGACTTCGTCAAATTAGTCAGACGTCATATACTAGGATAGAAACTCAGAAAAGAGGTATTTAAACCTATAATCCATCCTCTGCCGTGTCCCCATCTCTATCTGAACTCGGGTGGTACAATACCCCCATTCATATGAAGGAACCGAAACGTCTCCGGCGTTGTCTCTGCTTTTTCAAAATGACAGCCTCTAATATCTTTGGCGTCCACACCTAAGAAATATCTCCGCAAGAAAAGTGTTCCACCGTTTTCTGGTAGTTTTCCGCAGTAAACATTTCTGCTTCCTGCAATTACAAATAAGGTCTTATGCTCTTGATCAAGATAAAATGGTGCATCTGGCATTTTATCAATTGAAAGAGTGGTCGTTCCATAAAAATCGCTATGATCGAAGCATTCATCAAATCTCCTGCCCTTAAAAACACCGCCTTTAACCTCACGAGAGATTTCAAATTCATAACGAGTTGTTGTATCACATAAGTCCAAGAGCGTACAGCGGCAAAGACCAGACTCACTGTTACTGGGTGTAACATGCAGCACAATGTGATTATCCTGCGGGCAAGGAAAGAATAGCGAACCCTCTACGGATCGTTTGTAAAACTGCCCTCCGTCCCAATGTATTACCAAGGATTTTGATATCGTCGTGCTCGATTCATCTGCGCAAAATAGAGTTACTGCTTTACGATTCCAAACCAACGATTGGAATGAGTAATTGCCTGTAATATTCTCTTTGGCAATCACATTTTCGCTATCAACAATTTCAAATCGATAGCTTATGACGTTTTGCGTGAAAAAAGCTGCGCAGGAGTTATCCGGCGATAGCGACCATGCATGTACAAGTACAAAAGGTCTCTCTTTATCGAACAACTCAAGGTATTGATTCGGTAATTCGAAAATTACGGATGCTCTTTTTTGCGGTAGATGATATACGCAGATGATTCCTTCATCACGGTTGTATTCAATGATATCCCCGTCACCCCTGATTTGATACATAACCGCATCGCCTACACGGGGGATACGCTTTCCCTTGAGGTCATCAAAAGCAAACGCGCTAATCGGGTACTCTGCTTTTAAAGAACCATCTAAGGCGTATCGGTAAATAAAAACGCCTCCTCGGCGAATGAAAATGCCATCGAAGCAAAAAAAGGCACCTTCATCTTCCTTCCCTGCAATTTTCATGATATGATCTGAGAAAATTTGTTCGACCAAAACCAGAGACTGGGCTGAATACAAGGTGGATTTGTCGGATATAATTCCAGCCAATATTCCGTATTGTTTTCCTTGGCTTGGACTTACTACTCCGTGCCAGCCTTTGTCATCATGGAGTGAGATGACATCGCCATAGCCGCTGATATCACAAAACTGCCCAACACCTTGACACAGTCCAATAATTGTGCCCGTGTCCGAAGAAAAAATAATTCTCTTATCATGATAAATGAGGAAAAAACACGACTTACTTTCCGAAAAGCTACCAAAGCCTGGCTCATCAAAGGGATGCGACGGATGCATTGACAGTCCAATTTCTAAAGAAAAGCGCAAAAGATTTTCTCTAGAAATTTCGTACAGCATGTGAAATTTTTCCGTTTCAAACGCCTCAAACAAAAAGTGTTCGGACAGAAATTCTTTTGAGACATGTAAGATAAGTACTTTCCCATCGGGGCTGATCCCCGCAATGCTCCACAGATAACCAAACCGTAGGCCGGTATCGTACCAAGTTCCTGTACTCAGATCGTAATATATCAAAGATGCACTTATATCAAGCCACTCAAGGGACCAATCATCGCTAGACGCGTCTTCGAAGAAAAAAGATGAAACATATAGGCGATTACCAGAAGGGGAGATAAAAAGACTGCTATTAGAATCGATCTTGTGGTTCGGAAACAATGGTTTTGATATGACCTTACGGTCGTAATAAGCATCGCCATCATAGTTCAATCTCAAAATAAGCAACTCCTCTTTTTCCCAAAGCGCAACGATTGAACCATCTCTAGACGTACTCATAGACGTACTCAAGTAGTCAGACTTGTCAATTACCTTGTCAATTACAAGTCTCGATTTCCATAAAGACTTATACAAGTCTTGGCTCAGCTTGTATGACTTGCAATCGTTAAGCAGGCCATGAGTACCGAATACTGGATCAATAAGAGCAGAATGGCGAAAAGAACTTCCATCGAAGCGCGAACCCGCAAGGGTGCAATTCAAAAAGTCGCACGATTTGAGATTCAGCCCTGAATAATCAGCAGTCACATTTTTGCCTCGCGCCAGTTTCATCATTTCGACACACTGTGCAACAGATTCCCCTGCTTTACCTACATCATCATAAGCAAACCATTCCATCCGACAGTGCCTTTGCATCCAGTCTTCAATGGGGCTGGGATTATTCGTAGTATCGCGTTTCTCTTCCCAAAGGTATTCACGGAATAATTCCCCCGCCATGCGGAGCGTTTCAAGGGGAATATTTGCGCTCAAACACTCCGGAATTGTATGTTCATCCGCTAAGTTCATTTCATTGTAGACATACAACGCCTTCGCAAAGTCAAAGTAGTTTTGATGGGAGAAAAGATAGCCTGTCTCCGTTTTGCGGATCAGTCCTTTGGCGATCCATATCTTTAATGCTTTGCCAGACGATATCTTGAGTACATCATCATCTCGGTCAAAAAGGCTTTTTATACGCACGTATCCCGCCAACTGCTCCTCGCAGGATTTAAAAACGGTATCAAATGAATTGTCATCTAACAGCATCTTGCCATGAGTATAGGCAATAGCGGGAAGAAGATACCGAATGCAGTATTTGTGCTGGTTCTCGACCAGTTCAGTGTGCTGTGATACTCTTCGTCCGGATTCAACCAAATAGTCGAAATAAATGTCAAACAACTCGCCTTCGGTTCTGACTGTTCCGAGTTTTGTGTTTGCATAGATGCCGATTCGCAAATAGATTGATAAGAACATAGGGCGTGTGAGCAAGTTGAGAAGATGTGCGGGAAGCTGCTGTGTGCCGAGAACAGCAGTGACATTAGTGGCTTCAATGGGCTCCAGAAAAAGGCACGTCCAGTTGTTGAATAGCCTTCCCGACAACGGGTAGCGAGAGGACATCAATATCCGCACCTGCTTACAGGCAGCTATAGTCTCCAACTCAGGACGCCACTGACTTCCGTTGGGATCTCCACTCTCCTGAACGCCATCCAGCAAAAGGAGAAACAACTGTGAATTTTCATTTTCCCCGTTCAGAAGCTGCATCAGCTTATCACGTCGAATGTGGTCGTTTTCTCCCGCCGTACTAATGCCGCAATACTGTGAAATAATTTTATCTTTTAGGCAGTTATCAGCACAACCATCAGACAACTCAGCCAGATTCAGATATATCGGAAGTATGTTCCTCGATTCAAAGCACCGCCCCCAAAGCTTATAAAACAGCGTGGTCTTCCCAGAACCACCTGGTCCAATCAGTTGGTGGTGCTCTCCGGAAGCTGTATCTAAAACATGCTCAACTGGGTTCTCTTGTTCATCCCGAGTGGCGGTATAGAGCCGCGGATCCACTTTGTATTTCGAAGCGATGCTTTGATACAATTCTTTAGAGCGCAGGAGTATTATCTCACAACTTATGCCCCTGCGTTGAATCACATCAATAGCGCTATCAAGCGCCTGTATTAAGCCTCCTGTGTCCTGAAATCGAGATTTGACATCAATGCTTAAACCGCGCTCTATGATGCGTTGATAGACTAGCCGTTTCACTGGATCAGGCATAGTGCTTTCGTTTTCATCCGGTAACCACTTGGAAAGCATTTTGCAGATTGAATAAGTATCAGTTGCTTTTGTAATTCTAGCAACGTATGCTTTTCGCCGTCGAAGGCTTTCTCCACAGACAGCATTATGTAATTCGATGGACGCGTATTCTGGTGTGGAGCCATACAGCACCGTGCTTTCATCAATATGACCACTGTGTAGCATCGCAACTGCAGAACCCATGTCAATGGGGTGAATCAGAGATGCTCCGTGCTGCATATAAGCCAATTCTGAGCGAAACAGGTTGCTTGGCTTCACATCGAGATGAAGAAACCCTTTTGCGTGAATCTCCCCAATGGCATATGCAACTTCTTTGGCAAGATTCAAACAGGCTACGATATCATATTTTGGAGAATGCGGCTGATATTGGGGATGGTTCAATACATAAGTATCTAACGTGTCTCCAGCACTTGTGTCAATTGCGAGATATTTGGCCAAGGAAGCACTAGAAGTTGGGATCTCGTTGACAGAGAAAAAACGTGGATCATTGTTGGAACCTTTGTATCGAAGCCTATGGCTCATATCTATCTCATGTTGATATGCGTTATTGATTTTCTCTTTGATTTTTGACAAATAGGAATGAGAGTAGGACAACTCATCATCGAAAACGATGAAACCGTCTTCGCGTCGGGTGAGAAAGGGGCAGAATGACGCAGGAATCAGTTCTTTTACAATAACAAACCTCCCTTCGTGAAGCCCGCGATATGCAAAGCAGGAGCCACCTTTGCTGATCTGAGCATACACGGTGTAACCATCAGCAAGATTCCAGCCGGAAACCTCATCGCCCGTGGTTTTGTCATAGAATTTTTTAGTTTCTTCGTCAAAGAATAATCTGTCAGCAGGAAGTGTCAGGGGAGAATAGCTGAGCATAATGGCCCTCCTTTTGCTTTTTCGTTTTCCTGTCTACGCTCTTATGTGGGCTACAAATGAGTCATTATATTAATTATAGGGCATATCATAAGCAATGGATGTCCGGGATATAAGAATGGACTGTTTCCCTATAACCGCCTACACCAAATTTCTGCGTGAATTTCTCTGCTCCGATTGTACCATACTTATCGCAGATTTCAAACTTCAAATAAGATTGTCACTGAAACAAAACTAAGTCGAGGGTTCGGAATCTATTCTCGTACGCAAGGGAAAGTGCTCCGTTCTTGGTATTTGGGTTTTTCTTTTTTGAATCCTTTAATTCTGAGGCCTGTGTTAATATAAAAGCACAAGGCCGATGAAAGTGGCCAATGCAGAAAGGAGATATAACTATGGATGTCACGACAGTCTATCGTAGCAGTGGCTGGGGTAGGTCCAGCATTGGGGAGGTCAAAGGCGACACGATCTATTCGACAGGAGGATTCTGGAATTCCCAGATAGGCGAGGGGCGAAATGGACGAGTCTTCAAAGTCTCGGGTGGGAACAAAGACGAAGTGGGCTTCTATGAAAATGGCCGTGTCTATCGCGGGAGTGGGTGGTCGAAAAGCGAGATTGGTCAGTACGAAGCCGGCACCATCTATTCGACAGATGGATGGGGGCGTTCCTCTGTCGGCGAGTATGACGGTCCGGACGGCGGCGCCGCCGCCGCCATGCTCTTGCTTCTTTTGTGAATTGTACATAACGCAGGCCGGTGGGGATTTTTCTCCACTGGCTTTCGTTATTTCAATAATTACTTGCAAGCAGGAAACTTTTACTATACACTTATATCATGATTACTTGAACAAACGGAGGGATCATGAATATGAAAACGAAAAGTACGATAACCATCATGCGCGAGTATTTGAATGGTCAACAAACTTGCAATCTTTCCCCACGTTTAAAAGAAATTGCCGATGGTTTTAGAAATCATCAGAAGGCCTCAGATGTCAATGAGCGTCTTGAGGCCAGCAAACTTCAACCCCTAAATGTGCGCATCCTCCCTGAGGCAGTAGCTATCTTCTGTCTAAACAATTCGCTCGGCTTTGATCGGTTTGTGGAGTTTAATAGGCAGGCGCATGAAATGCGGACAAAGAAACTCCTTGAAGATGATGAAAGTTCGGTACAATTGCTTACGAAGCAATTGCTTCTCGGTCAGAGCGGCTCAACTGGTCGCGAGGCCAGTTTGAGCCTTAAAACGTTACGCTCATATGTATCGGAATGCCCACCTATCATGGATACCTCCTTGGGGACAACGGCTCAATTATATGATGAACTGATATATGCCTTTGATGGTTGCGAAAACGTAGACAAAGCGTTTCACAAATTTATCAGCACAAACCTCATGGTCTTCCGAGACACAAATGAAACGGCACGCAGGATTCTTGCAAAAATGGTTCTTGATTACATTGATTCAGTTATTGACGATGTTATCGGCAAGGTAGATTTATCTGGTGTAGCAAGGAACCACAAAAATAGAGGTTTCGAAGATGGAATGGGTTTGAAGAATCTTCCCGGTGAAGAATTGCAGAAACCAGAAAATGCGCTTTTCAATGTTTTGAGTTGTTATACTGCATTTACAAAGGGACTTGTGAATAATAAAGAAGATCTTGAAAACAAGGCTGTCAGTTTTTCTGGCATTGCACGGCTCTTGCTTGATGAATATGTGAGCATATGGGTCGATTTCGATTCATCCGATTACAGAGATCAAATGTCGGCAACTACTGCTGCGGAGGGTAACATTCTTGCAACCTATTTACGTGAGGCTTTGTATGGCACAGTAGACATTACAAGAGATCTTTTCATGTTCTTTTTCCTTTTTTTCAAAGAACATGAATTGGGTAAACTGAAATTGGAAAGCCAACAAGCACTTGGGCTTATTAACCAATATTTGCAGCGCGTCGGTTTCGCAATGATAGATGTGTCGTTGGGCTGGGCTAACCTTCTCCCATCGGAACAAATCGTTATCAAATTACTTAATCTCGAAGCGAATAGAACATTTAAGGCGGAGATCGACGCTCTTGTAGATGATGAAGAACTTCCTGAGTTTGATCTTGATATGTTTGATTATGTTGGGGATCTGTTCATTCATGATACCCCAACACCCTTGAGATCAAGTATGCTTAGCAATACCCTGAGGCGAAAAAAGTAAGAGGTCCATTTATCAAGCAGAACTTCTGCATTGCAAAACATGTAAAAATAGGGGGCTTCTAACGAAGTCCCCCTATTAGTCTCTCGGAGAAAACATTGCCTCCATAATTGAGAAATAATTTTAGATGCCGTACTCTTTCTTGATACGACTATACTGAGCCAACTCCTGCACAAACTTATATGCCGGATATACTACGGTAATAGTAGAGAGTAATACGAGGGCGAAGGAAAGGAACTCGCCAGCTCCGGTTAGTCCGTGGCAAAGCTGCCGAATCGTATAGGGTAGAAACAACACAGGCAACGCTAAAGCGGGGTTGCCTCCAAAAAGAAATACTCCCGCAATCACGACACCAATCAGAAAAGCCGTCCACATTCCAATTATTTTCCCTGCGACCCAGTCCTTGAGACAATCTTTACTGCAAAATGTGAGCTCTTCATACTCTTTCTGAAGATCGAACGCACGATAGCGAGCTGATTTTTCCTCATCAAAAACACATCCACACTTACAACAATTGGCCATAAAATATTCCTCCTATCAAATTTTGATTTACATTGCCTATGCAGAATTATATATCGGTCCTGTATTTCTTATATTAGTACGAGGTCCAGCATTAAAGGGGTCAAAAATCTGATTACGAATCGTCCGGCGTGGGACCAACTACTTCAGCCCCTGCCTTGACCAGAATCCGCATAGCTAACTGTGCATCGGCACAACTCTTATGGGCCATGTCGAACGGTAGCTGATGATCAAGAATAAGGGCGATATTGTGGATCGGCATCGGTCGAATCCGCCTCATCGCATTTATTACTTCCCTTTTTCTGGACGGGTCAAAGCCAACTATTGTAATGGTGAATTGGTTTTGAGCATTACCAGTGTCTGTCGTTTCTGAAACGGTTCGCTTTTCATCCAAGTCTTTGAATTTTTCATCAAGGTCCTTTAGAAGTTGGTCGATACCATATCGAGAAATTTGCGGGTCATCGCTTCTATTACCATCTAGCGCTTGACGATGTCCTTTCAATGTTGAAATCAGCTCTTTCAGATTTAAGCGCGGAGCCACAGGGACCTTTTTTCGTGCAGGGTATGGAGCATCTGACTTCAGATCCCCATACACATCCTTATAAGGCGGGAGCTTTGTCACATACTGTACACTCCCGAATTGAACCAAAGCTTGTCCTTTTTGCATTGTGCTGATTTGGTGCGGGGTAATAAGTGGCTCAGTCTGTAGGTGACCGTTAACTTCAACCACACGTTCTCCACAGCGCTTTGAGAGTTCGACAAGCGTTTCCATATTCCGGGTACGGAACGAAATGAGGAGGCCGCAATTGTCCAGAATGGTGGCCGCTTTATAAGGGCCATATGCCTCTTCAAGCTGCTTGAACGACTGAATGGCAAGACTAATTCTGATTCCGCGAGATCGACATGCAGACAAAAGATGGTCAAGATAAGGTAGCGCAGGTGCCAAGTTTGCCGCCTCATCAAGGATTAGATTCATCCTTGTTGGTAGTGTCCCGTTGTATGAATCGTGCGCAATACGAATGCAATGATTAGCGATTTGGTTAACAATGATTGCCCCGATTCCGTAGTAGATTGGTGTCTCTTCCGGAACACATAGAAAGATGGCCGTTTTCTTCTTTCCATCTAAGTGATTGATTTTAAAATCATCGGATGCAAGCATCTCCACTAAGCCTTGACTCTTTACAAACGGTGAGAGCGCCGTAAGAAATGTTGACCGTATTCCGGCACGAGTATCCGAAGCAGTAAAATAAGTCTGCAGCAGCATCTTAGGTAAGAAGTCCTCGTCAAGGGCATCATATAATTCTTTCAGTACCGTGGACATTCCATATCGCTCTTCGCCATCGCTGATCAGATAATAACAATTCGCAAGAGTGCACTGCTCTGGCTTCGCAAAACGGAAGAGGAGCTGGATAGCAGAGAGCAAAACCGCTCGTGCGCTATCCGCCCAAAAAGGATCTTTGTCCTTCCCCTGAGGAAGGATTGCGTAGCAGAGATCATCCAGCAATTCTACCGCAATTTGCATTTTTTGTGGATCCTGCGTTTTGTAGAGCTCATATGGATAGCGCAGGGGATTGAAGCCGGGGCTTTGATGAATATTGCGGAAGTCCAATAGAACGACATTATAGTCTGGAGGGATGATGTCTCGAAATGTTAAATAAATCTCTCCTTTAGGGTCCGTACAAAGGAACGATTCGCTCGAATCCAAAAGGGAGTGAATCGTTGGCAGGATACAAGCGGTCGTCTTGCCAGAGCCGCTTTCACCACTTATCATACTATGTGGAGCGTCACCATAGAACAGATAACCCGAACCGAGGTAGTGAACAGGCGGCCCTCCAAAACAGTCCTTGCTCCCACCAGCTTCCCTGAGGATGCTATACATATTCGAAAAGCTCTCACTTTGCATGTTGTTGTCCCCTTTCGGTCAGTTTAATAGACTTGCTGGTTATTCTTGGAATGCATTCAACTGTTTCTGCATTCCCGGCTAGCAATGCGGCAAGTAATCGTACCTCATGGATATCTTTGCAACGCAAGAATTGTTTTTTTACTTCAAGGCTATTATCGCATTCAATGAAAAACTCATTTTGGAGAATGCGCTGCCCGATTAGGGAGAATTGCTCTGCCGTGTAAGCTTCGGCAAAAAGGTATTTAGCGTGACCGACGGTTTCCTGAATTCTGAACGCAAGGCGGTCCCCGCTTGCCGATCGTTTATTGGGCAAGAAACAGATAACCGTTGCGGTTTTGCATAGATTCCCGAGCTTCCGTAAAAAGAATCTCGTCTGCTCTTCATCTACATGTCGAATTAATGCCGCCACATCAAAAGCTATTACCCCTTGGTATGCATTAGAATACCCATGATTGTTGTCGATCTCATAGATAACATTCTTGATAGACTGCACAGTTTCTTCCAGTTCAAACTCTAAGTACAAATGTGAGCCACAATAGGAAAAGCGATACGGATCCGCCTCTGCTAAACTATCCGCGACGAAGCGAGTAACGGTTGTCCTTCCGCAACCACGATCTAGACCGATGATCAGGTGTCCGGGATTGTGGCTGCTGAATTGATAAGTGCGTGCCTGCTGACTCAGTCTACTGACTGCGTCAGCAATGTTCTCTAGACCGATTATTTCTTGTTTCATTTGGCACCTCCAATTGTTTTAATTATTTCCTAGCCATGACGCTGGAAAACCAACATGATCGACAAGCCCGAAATCTCTGGCTTGCTGCGCTGACATATATTTATCTCTCTCCATGCTTTCGAGAAGCACATCGAGCTTTTTCCCAGTATGTTGTGAGAGCAACCTAACTATCCGCTCTTTCTGCTCTCTTATATGTGCAGCTAGGAGGCAAATCTCAGTTGCTTGCTGTTCTTTCAAACTGCCAACATATGGCTGATGAATCATTACGCTACAGTTTGCTGTGGCATATCTCTGACTGCGTTTACCACAACAAGCAAGTAAGACGGCGGCCATGCTGTAAGCGCATCCTATTGCTACAGTTGTAATTTCACATGGAATAGACTGACAACAATCTAAGATAGCTAATCCAGCAGGAACACTGCCACCAGGGCTGTTAATAATCAATGAAACACCGCTTTCGGACCGATCAGAAAGATATCGTAACTGTGTGATTATATTTAGAGCTGTCGTATCATTTATTTCACCAGTGAGGTAAATCGTTCTTTTTGACGTTAGGTCAACACTGACGAGATTACATGCCTGTAGCGTGCCATCGATGGTCTTGAAAACACTTGGGAAAATAGTGCTATTCATAGTGAAAACCTCCTATATACGATGACTCCCAAACAAAAGCCTCAGAATCCTGCTCCCATCCGTGCCGTGAAAAGGTAAAGCGTTGGTGACCGCAAGAATAAAGTTACTAAGACCGAGGCCATAAAAACACTCTGAACTTATTGGACACCTAAGCGCAATTCCTGCAGCCAACCCAGCAAGAACGCAGTTCATCTGTATCCCCGCAAAATTCATCAGAACACCCTTTAGACGGCTTCCGCATAGGGTATCGTCAATGAGAACGCAAACGCCGGGCAACACTCCTTGCATCAAAAGGCATACCTCGAACACTGGAGCGCCAAACCTCCGCGCGACAATATAGTGCGCAGCTTCGTGCAATATCGCTCCGATAGCAGTACCCATGAGAATACCAATCACGCTATAACTATTCGATTTCATTAACGGCAGGCTATAATAGAATAAGGGGATCCATGCAATGTTCAGCAGCATGGTAATGGCACGGTAAATAATGGGTATATTCTTGGCGGGCGTTTTGTAATCATTGTAATTACGAGTCCACAGGGTTAATAACTTCAGATTTCCTTCGATATAAACTCTGCTGCTACGAATCAAATGTTCTTCCTGAAAAAAGTGAATAAGTGAAACTAGTTCCTCTTCACTCATCTGGCCTCGAAGATCGTTGGGATTTGTCTTCCCATCGAGGCTTAGCAGGAGGTGAGCTTGCTCCTCTGACAACTCGTACTCAAAGCCAGTCACCACATTGTAGATGAGAAGCGAGTGACTTTTTGAGACGTTTTCGAATAAGAGCCAACTTACAGCGCGAGGGTAAGGGTATTTGTTCATTCACATCACACTTTATAAAAGAATTCTTTTTCGCTCTTGGTTTTCAATTAGCTTCTGATTCCTATAATGCTATTGTAGACCACTATAAAATAATTTTTCCTTGCATAACGGAGACTTCATCAAGAGTCTAAACTATACGCTACACAGTTTACGAGACAAAGCCAACCGTCCTCTTTACTGTAGCGAGAATTGCCCGCTCTGCATCCGTAAACATGCTTTCCGTTACGGGAATGGGGATGTTATCCTCTCGAACCAATGCCATATCGAGTGCGTTTTCAAGTACAGTTTCAATCATCTGCTGATGCTTTCGCAGAGAGGTGATATTGCGATTTACAAGGCGGTCAATAGATTTGAATAAAAACTCGTAGTTGAAATCGATCATGCTATACAGGTCACTCGCCAGCTTTTTCTCGACATATTTCTTACTAATGGACTTGATGCGAGAGGCACTGGCTTCGGGAAACTGAATGACCATGCAGCGGTCTGCCAAAATAGGGTTAATCTTCTGCAGGTCGTTTGCGGTAAAGAACATGGGGCAGTGTTCCAGCCCGACCAGTGTAGTCTCAAGGTAATTATCAAAAATGTCTGTGTTTGACTCATCTGTAATAGAAAGTAGCTCGTCATCGACGCTGGCACGATTGCGATTATGGGTTACCTTATCAATCTCGTCGAAAATGTAGGCTACAAGCAGAGATCTTGACCGGAGTTGCGCTTTGGCGATACACCCTACATCAGAAGACTGATAGGTTCCGCAATCTCCTGTCATTCCGTGACCGCCATCTGTCTGGGGGACCTTTATTACTTCAGTGGGAATCTGAAGCGCTTCCTCTACAAGTAAGCGTACGGCAGTTGTTTTGCCACAGCCCTTTTCACCAACGAAGATAATCGGCCTCATATGGCCCGTTTCAATGTAAGTGACGAGAGCGGGGACAATCCTGCTAATTATCTCATCAGGGATGTCATGGTTAATGCAGAAAGATTTCAAATGACTGTATAATTTCCTCGGATCTACGGATTCGCGAAAGAATCGAGGAACCTCAAGCTTCATTTTCTTGAGAGCACGCAAATAACGAACCTGTTTTTTGTCAACATGATGGGCCGTGGAGATATCGTCTAACTGCGCCTCAAGTTCCTTTAAGCGAGACATTCCTTCGCTGTTAAGGCCAGAAAGCTGCTTGTCAATCCAACGGCAGGAATTCCCTGCGCGAGTAGCAGAATTCTTTCCATTCATGTTGTTTTGCAAGCCAAGCAGTGCTATGATTTCACGATCACTGAAGCTCAGCACTAGCTTTTTAACTTCACTGAGTTCTGCCATACTAACACCTCCGTATAGGTAGAATTGTTGCGATACCTCCCGGCGGACTACCAGCATTTGCAGTCCGCCAGGAATAGAGTCGAATGCAGTACAGTCTACTCCGCTTTGACGAACTTCAACATCTTTACACGCATCTTAATCATGTGAGCGTGACGCATAAGTTCGGGAAATTCACTGAGAAGAAGGTCATACTCTTCTTTCAAGGCTTCGAGTTCGTCCTTGGTAACAGGTTCTCCGGAGCAAACCTTCTTATGAAGAAGATGATCCTTTGCGAGTGCGCGGATGTAGTAAAGATAAGGAATGTTGATAGAAGGCTGAGCTTCTGCAGATGCTGCGATTCCGTAATTGGTAGTCTCCAACACATCCACAAAAAGGCCTCGATTCATCTGCATATCAGCCAACCGCAAGGCGCACTGACTCGCATTGGCATGAGTACTGATTGCCTCCTTGAGGACACTCATGCTACCCGCAGCATTACCAAGAGCCGCTTCAAGCTCACTCTCGGCCATGCTTGCCTTTTCTTCATAAGGAAGGTATTTCTTATAATGCTCGACGATGCTTCTGCATTCGTCCTCGTTCGCAATTGGGTCTTCTTTGAGAAGATAGTCGAACGAGAATGTGAATGCGCGCCAATTCCAGCGCTGGAAGGGGACATTTGCTTTCAAGATGGAGTAATGATCTGCAGCTGTCTGCATATCTCCGGCTTCGGAACTATACTTAATAGTGTCCGCAAGAAGATCCACATTGAGTGGGAATTTTTTAAGCCCTTCCATACAGATGTCCGTTGCCTCACGGTTCCTGCCACGGCGTGCGCGATCCACAGCCTTGTTGTGGTAATCATCCGAATCCATGTCGTTATCGTCCATGTCTTCATCACCGTCCGAGTTAGGCATTAGCCCCCTCATACGCGAGAGCAACTCGAGAATATTACCACTGGGTGTATCGCCTTCGGAAGATGACTCATCATCTGCTTCGGGAATGTCGATGAGTTCTTCCACATCCTCGTCAGCGGGAGTTCCGGCAATGCTACCATTGCCAAAGAAGGTATCTTCAAAAATAGACTCGTTCATAATAATTCTCCTTTTTTATTGACTGGTGTCAGTAAGTTTCAGGGTTTGTGTTCCTGTGATACTAATTACATACCATACTCTGAGATAATTTTTGCCTGCAAAACGCTTATACTTATAGGGGTTAGCAGCCAATAGAGCAGATCACATGGTTTGACGCACAAAAGCAGAGCAATCTATGGGACAAGTCCTCCCACAGATTGCTCTGCTTTTGTACCATTATTGTGAAACCATCAAGGGCTGCCGAAGCGGAAGGCGTTCCTATTGCATTGCTCTACTTCCGCTGTCTACCATTATGCCGCTGTTCCATTTGGTCAAAGGATTTCGTATATCCTCAGAATCATTCCAACGGCAGAGTGTGTGAAATCAAAGATTACCACCTTTCAATGTCTGCAGATCAGTTTTCTGCTGCTTCTCAGGCTCTCTTCATTTTGTTTTGAAATACTATAGACTCTCAAGTAAAGGCAACTGAGTATCAAACTCTTTTCGGAGAATCTACCTTTTCGCGGCTCAAAAATGACCACGCTGTAATCAAAGAAAAGGTCGAAAACGAATTGATAACTTTCTCTTAACTCTGCCCGTCTTCGATAGCTATTAAGGTCGGCTTGTGGTATGTGTGTTGACTACCAAAGAAAAGGAGTTGATACCATGCCGAAGAAACGAGCCAACGGAGAAGGCAGCATCCGCAAGCGGAAGGACGGCCGCTGGGAGGGCCGCTACACCGCCGGCTGCGACCCCACCACC
>ERZ1026848.967-NODE-967-length-15523-cov-7.178304_pt1 | contig 15523 bp, 8 predicted proteins | sample MGYA00380154_ERZ1026848 | MGnify/ENA primary metagenome ERZ1026848 (study PRJEB33269, sample SAMEA4719790) | human gut metagenome | biome: human-associated habitat; feature: organic feature; material: feces | place: Cameroon | collected 2013-10 ...
TTTCATTATAAATAAGCAAATCAAATATAAATTGTTTCTGATTTCACCGTGATTCTCTGTCAATTTCACTTCGCTGAGGAAAATCATTGACTATTTCGTTGTCATCATTAACAATCTCATTTTCTTTCTTATCAACATTAAGAAGTGCGTTAAGCTCGCTTAACCGTGCTTCTTTTTGTTTGAGTTCATCATCTCTTGAAAACGGTTTTTGGAGTTGTTCTTTTGCAATTTCAAGTTGCTTTTGAGTGTTTGAAAGCTCTGCTTTTTCATTTTCAAGAACTTTTTCTAAACCGTCAATTACATTATCAATACGGGTAATATTGCCTAACGGATCAGAACCAAGCACACCTTGATGAGAAATTGCACCTTTGATTTCAACTCTGTGCTGATGACTGAACGGTTCATAATGAACTTCCATTTTGAAACCTCTGTACTCACCAAGAGGATAAGTATTGCTGTCAGATAATGTCTTGCATACATCAATTATGGCTTGACCTGCGTCTGCCTTTTCGTCATACCTTACACCGTTTACAATCACACCGACAAAGGTATCGGCAATACTCTTTGGGTTTTGTTTTGCAGTAGCTATGTCTTTAATAAAGCCGTCAATCCTCGATGTGTATCTTGCAATATCACGGGGAAAGTCTTTAAGCACCTTGTCTTCAAGAGAATATCTTTCCGATAGAAAGTTTGATTTTAACATACGAAGTTTTTGCACCTGAATGTCAAGGTCCATCTTCTCCTTGATGTAGGGATTACCTGTTGCAAGCATTTTAATTTCGGCATAGGATAACGCTGTTTCGTCAATGTCTTCGGCAGATCTAACGGGAGATTTGCTCGACATAATCTGCGAAGCAAACTTTTGCTTACCCTCAACAAGCTGATAAAGATATGCGTCAAAGGTTTGCTCTGTTACATAACGGTAAATCTCCACTTTTGAATTTTCGTTACCCTGACGAATAATTCTTCCGGCTCGCTGTTCCAAATCGGCAGGTCTCCAAGGGCAATCCAAATCGTGCATGGCAATCAATTTGTTTTGCACATTGGTGCCTGCACCCATCTTTTGAGTTGAGCCCATAAGAACTCTGACTTCACCTGAGCGTACCTTTTTGAACAGCTCGGCTTTCTTTGTTTCTGTATTTGCATCATGAATGAATTGCACCTCATCGGGTGGAATACCTTTTCTAATCAGCTTATCTCTAATATCGTTATACACGGAAAAATCATTTGATGATTTGGGTGTTGATAAGTCGCAGAAGACAAGCTGTGCCGACTTGTTCGGTGTTGTTTCATTCCAAATACAATATACATTATCAACAAGAGCATTGACCTTACTGCCCTCAAAGTCGGGTAACAATGGGTCAATCATTCTTTGGTCGAGAGCGAGTTTCCTGCCGTCATTTGTGATAAGGAGCATATTGTCTTGACTGCTGTCAACACCGCCGTTACGTACCTTTTCTGCACGCTCTGAAAGTGATTTAACCATTTCACTTTGAATGTCAGACGGTTTAACGGCAATATTTTTGTATTCAGCTTCAGGTACGGGAAGTTTAAGCATATCGGCAGTTTGAATATCAGCCACCTCTTTGAACATTGACATCAATTCGGGCAGGTTATAGAACTTAGCAAAACGGGTTTTCGGTCTGTAACCTGAACCTTCGGGAGTTAATTCAATGGCGGTTATCGTTTCGCCAAAAGTACTTGCCCAAGCATCAAAATGCTGTAAATCGTGACGGCGAAGCGTGTTGTACTGCAAATATCTTTGCATTGTATACAGTTCAACCATACTGTTGCTGATTGGTGTGCCTGTCGCAAATACTACACCTCGACCTCCAGTAATTTCATCAAGGTACTGTGTTTTCATAAATAGGTCACTTGACTTTTGTGCTTCCGTCTGTGCTATACCGCCGACATTACGCATTTTTGTATACAGGAAAAGGTTTTTGAAATAGTGAGCCTCGTCAATAAACAATCTGTCTACACCAAGCTCCTCAAAGGTCACAATATCGTCTTTTCTGCTTTGGTCGTTTAATTTATCAAGTTTTGCTTGAATGCTCTTTTTAGCCTTTTCAAGCTGCTTTACGGTGAAGTTTTGACCTCTTTGGTATTTGAGTTCGGAAATACCCTCGATAATTTCGTCAAGTTGCCTTTGAAGAATTGTTTGCTGCCTTTCAATACTCATAGGCACTTTTTCAAACTGTGAATGACCTATAACTATCAAATCATAATCACCGGTGGCAATTCGGGAAAGAAAACGCTTTCTGTTTTTCTTTTCAAAATCCTTTTTGGTTGCCACAAGCACCTTTGCATTCGGATAGAGAGTGAGAATATCTGCACCCCATTGTTCGGTAAGATGATTAGGTACAACAATCATACATTTACTTGATAAACCGAGACGAATTGATTCTTCGGCTATTGCAATCATCTCATAAGTCTTGCCGGCGCCGACAGCGTGTGCAAGAAGTGTGTTGCCGCCGTAAAGGCTGTGAGCAACTGCGTTTAATTGATGAGGTCTTAAAGTGATTTCAGGATTCATATTAGGAAAGATAAGGTGACTGCCGTCATATTCACGAGGTCTGATTGAATTAAACTTCTCGTTATACATTTCACACAAACGGTTACGCCTTTCAGGGTCATTCCATATCCAATCCTTAAACGCCTGTTTAATTGCGTCTTGCTTTTCCATAGCAATAGCTGTTTCTTTCTTGTTAAGTACAGGCTTTTTCTTACCGTCGTTATCAATAACATAATCAAAGATACGAACATCTTTAAGATTCAATGTTTGCTCAATAATTTGATAAGCATTGATACGGCTTGTACCGTAAGTGCTGTTTGCTTTAACATTTCCTCTGTCTCCACTTTTATTTGTGATGTTCCACTCACTGCTGAACGGTGAAAAATTCACCTTTGTATTTAACTTGCAATAGTACGGAGTTTCGAGTAATTCATACATAAAATTCTCAACAACATCAACAGGAAGCCAAGTAGCACCTAACCTGACATCAATCTCACTTGCTGTTAAATCTTTAGGTTGCACCTTTTCAAGTGATTCAACATTGATTTGATATTCCGGCTGCGTCTTTGCAATAGCCTTGGCAAAACGCAGTTTTGATCTTACATTACGAGAAAGATATTCGTCTGCCATCAAGTATTTTGGGGCAGTAGGATTATCGGCATTGTATTCAGGGTTAAGGAAGATTACGCCTTGAAGTTCATCATAAATCTCTTTTTCACGCTTATGACAAAGACTGCTCATATATTCAATATCAATCTTTGCCCGTTCACCCATAGATACTGCAAGTGCTTCCGAAGGAGTATCAACTTCTGTTACGGGAATATGAGGTTTAATAGTCCTCTTGGTAAACATATCTGCTTTTCGTTCAAGAGTGCCGTTTTCTCCGAGTATTTCAAGAGCAGAGATAAGATGATACGAAGCGTCTTCGCCGAATGCCGACTTGTTTGCTCTGCTGTTTATTAAGCCGTACTTTGCCGTAAACTTATCGTACAGTTCATTAAGATTTTTCTGTTCTGCGAGTATATCTTCTTCAGGATAATCATCGGTTTGAAGTTCGATGAGTCTTCGGGTACTGTCTCTAATGGAAATCATACCTTTGATTCTGTTCTCTGCAGTAGCGGATGCATCAACAGGCGTCATTCTTGAATTTTCTCTAAAGTATATCTTTCCGTCTACAACAGTATATGAAAAGTTACGAACATCAGGTAATGCAGGAATAGATAAATCTTCTTCAAATTCATCACCGATTTGCACCTCTGTAATCTGTCCTTGAATATTCTTAACAGCCACATCAAGCAGTTCTTCAAAAGTTCTATCCTCATAAGGAATACAAGTTGATTCCGGACCGAAACGACCTGAAACCATTTTCATATTACCGAGTACCATATCAGGATTATCAACAAAGTATTTATTCATTCTGATACCGTCTTCGGTATTATCAAGCTGTACCCAATTAGGCTCAATATCAAGCACTCTATCTCTCTTTTGAAGAACAAGAATATCCGATACTACCTCTGTGCCTGCATTGCCCTTAAAAGTATCGTTGGGAAGTCTTATTGCACCGAGAAGGTCTGCTCTTTGAGCAATATATCTCCTGATATTGCTGTTTTCTTTATCCATAGTACCTTTAGAGGTAATGAGTATCATTATGCCGCCTGTTCTGACTTTATCAAGCGACTTCATAAAGAAGTAATCGTGAATAAGAGGGTTGTGCTTATCGTATTTCTTGTCAGATAGTTTGAAATCGCCAAAAGGTACATTGGTAGTAACAAGGTCATAGAAGTTATCGGGTAAATCCACCTTTTCATAGCCGTTATTAACAATGCTTGCAGTTTGGTAAAGTTGTTGTGCAATAGCTGATGAAACAGAATCAAGTTCAATACCGTACACCTTACTGTCAGCCATACTCTTTGGTTTCATGCCGATAAAATTACCGATACCGCAAGACGGCTCAAGAATATTGCCTTGCTTGAAGCCAAGATTTTCGGCAATATCATAGCAAGCCTTAACTACTTCTTGAGGAGTATAGAAAGCAGTTAATGTGCTTTCACGAGCGTGTGCGTATTCATCAGGTGACAGCACTTCAACGAGTTCGTTATATTCATTTGCCCAAGACGAATTGTTTTTATCAAACGCTTCGGGAATGCCGCCCCAACCGACATATTTTGAAAGAACGATTTGTTCATCAGGAGTTGCAAAACGGTTATCGACTTCACATTCTTTTAAAACCTTAATAGCCTCCATATTTCTGCGAAAGCGTTCCTTTTTGCCTACAATCTCAACAAGATGTGCGGCAAAATCAAAATCGTGCCTTTGCTCAATAGGAATTTCGGGATGAATATCCCACTGACTATGTTCAGTATGCTGTTTTGTGTTTTGAGTGGGAATAATCTGTTCTTTTTCTGTCAGTAAATATTGTCTTACAAATTCAACGGTCTCTTTGCGAAAGATAGGAAAGCCTGAGCCATTGGCAAAGGTTTGGTCAGCCATAGATACATAACCGTTACTGACAGAATCAACAACAAAGTGCCTGCCGTCAATATCTATTTCTTCACCGATTAAATCTAAACCATCATCAACTTTCGACACAACGGGCTTGGTTTCTGCATCAACCTTTTCTTTTTCTGCCGGTTTAGTAAACTTGCTCGGTTGTTTTACTTTTGGTGCAAGGTTTGGATAATCATAAAGTTTGAATGTGCCGTTTTTGTAAGCAATAAAGTCATCATAGATTTGCTTACGGTACTGATACATTTTGTCCTCTTTATCCATAAGAGCCAAGGCATTTGACATCATATTTTCAATATCATCAAGTGCCTGTGGGTTATCAAGTTGAGCCTTGATAACTTTTGAAATCTTGTATGGCTCAATATCGTTCGGATAAGGTTTAGCGTCATTTTCAGATAAATTTTCAAAGAACGATTCTAAATCTCTTGATATTTCGTTTTTGTATATATCGGGTATAGCGTCAATATCCTCTTGCTTCACAAACTTGTTTTGCTTGATAAGGGTATCAATTCTTTTTGCGACATCGCTCCATTTAATAAGAACTTTTGCATAAGGCTCCATAACCGAGCCATGACTGAATTCAATACCTTTTGTTGTCTTATTAACGCTGTCATTACCGCCTAAATATCCGCTTTGATTATCCTTGCCTACATATTTAATTCTGTCGGCTTTATCAGGGTGCTTAACAAAATAGGTGTAGGTTTCAAGCCTATAAGCGTGGCTGTTTTTGCCGTTTATGATAATCTTATCTATTTCATCTTGTGAGATGAACATTTCTCTGTCAGGCAAATAACCCGATTCAGCTTTAAACCTAATAGGCTCTCGTTTCATACCCTCAATAATTTCTGCAATATATGGTATAGAATATTGAGCTGCATAATTAAAGCGAATGATTTTTATACCGGCATTGTAGTCATCCATCAGACTGCCGTACTCTTTGAAGATTTGAGTACGCTTTTCATCATCCTTGAGCATATCGGTGATTTTTTCAACCATATCGGGATAACCGAAAACACCATCAATTTCTTTTTGTATTGATTGCAGACAATTATCTTTATTGGGATAATCGTCACTCAAATCTCGGATAAATTCTGTAAGCCTGTCGGCAACTTTATTCAGTTCGTAGTCATCAACCTTATCAAGTTCATACTGCGGCATATATCTGCCGACATCAAGAAGTTCACGAATACGAACAGCCGCTTGCTCCCAAGTGAGATGTGTTGCCGTACTTGTTTTAGCCGATGTGCCTTTAGCAATACTTATACCGTTTTCGTCATACCAAAAGGATACCTTTTCACCGTTAAAGACAAAGCCTGCACCGTTAGTACCGTAAAGAAATTTGAGCATTCTTGCGTTATACTCAGCACCTCTGTCCCGTCTGAAGTGCATAGCAATTTGTACTCTACTGTTTTTATCATTAAAACCACGACAAAGTGCTTCATCAATAATCTGTTGTGATATGCCAAAATCGGTAAAAAGTGATGTTTGAGGTATTTCATCATATACAGGCTCGTTATCATAAGAAAAGCTGAACAAATCAAGCTGTGTTTTTTCTTCCTTTTCTGTATTAAGATACTTGCCGTCATTGATAAGTTCTTTAATGATACCAATAACAATATCCCACGAAAAAACGGACTCCTTAGTTCGGGTTTTGTAGTTACCCTTATACATAAGAAGTCCGTTATCAGCTAATGTAAAGCCAAAGTGTTTATTGAATTTATCGTACTCGTCAAACCGTCTTGGATACAGCGTTTTGGTATAGTTTATGAGTTCATTATCCTTTTTGGTGGTTTGGTAAGCCTTGATGATTGCAGGTTTTCTTTGGACCAAATCATCATCGGGATTGCTGAGCATATACCTGATAGCCTGTTCGTCAACAAACGGCGGCAGTTCATCGGTTACATCGTGTAAATCAGTTCGTTCAAGACTGTTTCCCTTGCCGAGTTTTTGATATTGTTCATCATTCCCACCCAAGTCATCATATCCGTTTGCTTGAGTTTCTCGGTCACTCCCTGTGCTTTTGCCATCTGAGTTATGATTTGTTCTTCCATCTTCTGTGCCTGTTCCTGAATCGACATCAGGTGTTCCGTCAGCTTGCAGGTTGTCAATAAAGTTGTGAATGTTGCCTTCTTGTGATTTTTGAGATATTCCTGTCTTTTCTGTGCGTAATATCCCATTTGTTCCGTCTTTGTTGGCATAATCAGGTTCGGATAAAGCTGTTCTCCGACTTGTGTGTATGTTATCTTCATTTGAATTGCTCCTTTCGTTTTTGTTTTCATCCTTATTGTAAGAACTTATTAAAGTTTTTTCAAATATGCGATTTTCTTTTTTAAGTGCAAATACGGTTTTTGATACTTCAAGGAGTGCAGTTTTGGAAATATTGTTTGTTGCTTCACCGAGAGCATTAAAAGTGTTTGGCGTATTAAAATTAACAACATCCTCAAAATCTTCCGTATCAAGCATTAAATCGGCGTCAACACCAAGCCTTGAGAGAACTGTATACGAAACGCTGTTTGAAACCAATTTACGAAACTTTGATGAAATAATATCATCGGAGAAATCTTCAAGAAAACTGTCTTGCTTTGCATTGCAAAGTTCAAAAAGATAATCGGATAAACTGTCGCTTACAGCGTTTTCACAAGCAGAGATGACGGCACAGCTTAAATCGGATTTATCATCAACTGCACCGAAAGTGTTTTCAAGTGTCTTAATAACATTGTCGGTGTATTCGTCTTTCATATGCCAAATAGGGACTTCTTTTGCCTGCTCGCCCTCGTGGGTATCGCTGACATCAAACACATATTTAAGCCTTGGATAGTTTCGATTTGACACATCAAAAAGTGCAATGCCTTTAGCACCTTTATTTATCCATCTGCCAAATTTTCTATTCCAGCTTGCCATAGGTAAAACTGCAACAGCGTCAGGCTTTTGAGCATATACAAGCAGTTGCTCACTAAAAGGCAATCCGTAGTTATTGCAAGAACTTTTCAAAAATTCCTGCCAATTACTCGGCGAACGGATAACATCCTTTGAAACATCATCATAAAGAGCAGAAATGAGTTCAAACCTTGTAGCCATAGTCATCACCTTTCATCTTGTTTACCTCCGAGATATGAATAAAGCGTGTGCTTTTTCACAGCTTCTTTAATGGCACATATAACCTTAATTTCTTTAATCGAAACATTAGGCAAATCGAGCATTTCTTCTGTTTTCATATTCAAAATATCTGCCTCATTGCATTTGCCTGCCTTAAACAGCTTTAAAAGCACTTTCATTTTTGCTTGGAAATCTGTATCCATCACCGTTCACCTCTGTCTTTTGCCTTTTCACTTCGTTGAATATTGGCAAGACCGACCTTTGCCCATTCAGGCAAGTTATTTTTATCAATCGTTCCGAGTATGTCATAACGGCGCACATACATTTCTTTTCCTGTCGAGAGGGAACAACCATATACCTTTGTACCTATTGCATTAGGCATTGCTCCGTTACCTCCGGTGCAGTAAAAAAGCTGACTGTCGGCATAACGGTATTCTCGCCTTAAGACAGACGGTTTAAGAACAATAACTTTACCGATGAGTTTTTCGTTTTCATCGATGGCAGCACACATATCATTTGTGATTACGCCAATTCCGTCAATTATTTGTTCTTTTCTTTTTTCTGCCTGTTCTTTCACATTATCGCAAAAAGCAATGACTATATCGGGATAAGAATTTGATGTGCATATAGCGTTAATTCTTGCAAAAAGCTCATTGCTTTCGTAATACCCACAAAGATATTTATCGCCGTTTTCATTATGATTTTCTGCGATTATGACCTCGTTTTCACCTACATACATAGACTCAATAATTTCATAACCGTTAATAACTTCGTTTTCTTTGTCCATTTTTACCTCCGTATATATTAAAGGCGGCAACCGAAGTTACCGCCCAAATAAGTTTAATTATCGTTTTTCTTTTTGTTTCTGACTTGGAGAAATACAAGCCCTGCAACAATAAAGACAACAAGCGCAATAGACACAATCGTTTTAACCGTCATTATCTTTTACCTCCTTTTATTATCGCTCATCTCGTTCTCGGTTATGCCGTTGTCTGTCTTTGTCAAAGGAACGATACATTTCAGCCTTATCGGCAACCCTTTGACCAAAGTCTTTTAACGCATCAAATTTGTTTTCAATATAATGACCGTAATAATATGAGCCGTTATTACATTCCCAAGTGACGTATTGCTTTTCTTTATTTGCGGTAGTCCTTTCACCGAGTACGATTTCACCTTTACCGATGGTTACGGCATTGATAATGGTGTAGCCTGCATTAGTTCTGTCACTCATTATCTGTGTCTCCTTTTTTCTTTCTCTTGATAAAGAAATATACACAGCCTGCAATACCGACAAGAGAAGCACCTGCAACACCTAAAATTTTATTGATATTCCTTTCGTCTCCTGTCTTTGGGTTTTCAAGTTCAGGGACATTAATCGTTACGGTCTGTCCGTCATCGTTAATGTCAGCGTGAGCAGTTAATTCAACACTATCACGATACAATGTTTCAAACACTACAAGATCGGTATCCTTTTTAATAGCCGAACCGTCAAAAGTAAAGGTGACTTCTACTTTGCCATCAGCCTTATCGGGTACAAACTTAACGGTTGAAGTGATTTCTTTACCTTTAACTTTGAATGGTTTGCCTGTGGATTTATCCATCAATGTGCCTTTGATAACATATTCGGTATTAGGTACTAAATGCTTGTACTCAACAGTATCTTTTATAGTTATTTCGCCTTTTGCGATGACTTCTTTTTTGCCATTGACGGTTGCCGTTGTTTTTAACTCTGGCACTTTATCATTGATTGCAGTAATTTCAACCACTTGTTCATTATCTTTGATTGTTACAGTAAATACATCTTCATTATCAAGATAGCCGTCGGCAGGCTTAATTTCTTTGATAAGGTATTCGCCGTAAGGAATGTTATTGAAAACAAATACGCCACTTTCATCGGTAACAGCAGTTAAGATTGCGTTGTTTTCTGAGAATTTGGTAATGTCCGATTTAAACAAACCAAAGGTTGCTCCATTGATTACTTCCTGCGTTTCTCTATCGACTTTTAAGCCTTTAACAGAACCGTAGATAAGATTGTTTTTAATAACCTCACCGTTATTGACTTTAATATCAATAACCTTGACATCTTGGCCTTGATATTCGGTGTCAAACTCATATTTGGTGTCGGACAAGATATAGTGCTTATCTGTGGCAATCTCTTTTACATACCACTTAAAGCCTACGGGCAAATCACAGTCAAAGATAATGCTTCCATTTCTATCACAATTTGCAAAGGTAATTAAAGCGTCTTTTGGAATAACATCGCCGTTGTTTGCTTTGATGTCCTCACCGGCATAGATACCGAATCTTACAGAAGTAATTTCACCGTTATTACCGATACTGAATGTCTTGTCATCTGCCATAACCTTTTTAAGTGAAACCGAAACCTTTTGTCTTTCGTTATACACCGAAAGGTCGGTTGAGGTAACGGAAACATTCTGTCCTGCATAGGTAAGTTCTACATCGTATTTTGTACCGTTATGAACATATCCGTTTGGTGCAGTCTTTTCAATAACTGTATATTTACCGAGATAAAGTTCTTTTGATTTAGCCACACCGTCATCATCGGTTATGATAGTATCGACCAATGAGCCTTGATCGTATCTTACCGTGCCATCAAGTGTTGTAATATCCTCGGCAGCATAGAATTCAAATACTGCACCTTTAAGATTACCGACGCTGTATTTTGGAATATATACACCGTTATTTTCTTCAACAGATGAGAATATCTCTCCGGTTTTTGTAATATTGATTACACCTTTTTGTGCCATATCCTTTGCTTTGACCTTTACTACGGTTACGCCTGTATCGGTTGAAGCATTCTCCTGTGAGATTACAAACGGAATAGGAGTATCATCAAGAACATATCCATACGGAGCTTGTACTTCTTTAAGAGAGTAATATCCATAAGGAAGTCTTTCAGGTGTAATTAAATATCCCTCCTTGTTTGTGTAAAAGGTATGAATTGATGTTACTTGAGGGTAGGTGTACTGCATTGTAATTCTATGATTGTTGCTATCGTAGATTTCAAAAGCAGCACCTTCGTATGGGATTCGTTTACCCGTTTCCTTATCAAGTTTAACCACTTTGAGATACGACTCGAAATTTTTATTGTTGATAAGGAATTTGTATGTCTTACCATCGGTATTGATAAACACATCAAAATCGGTTATTTTTTCTCTGCCATCCCATCCCTTTGTTTGATGAACTGTATACACGCCGTACGGAAGTAGTTTCGTACTTGCAAAACCGTCTTCATCGCAAACAATAGTATCTCGCTCATCTTTGTCTGCATTTACAAATGAGCCTGATGATTTCAAGTAAATCTGAAACTCTGCACCTTTTTCGGGTGTTTCAATTTGAGTTTCACCATCATCAGTATGTTTAATAATGCTGATTTTACCCTTAATGACTTGCTCCATAACAGTCATATCGGGAGCGTTATTGTATTCGACTGTATAATCTTTCGGGTCTGCACCTACCTTATACACCGTATCATTAAGCAAATATCCCTCACTAGGAGTAATTTCTCTAACAGTCCAGTCTGCACCACATACATAATAGTCGGTAGTAAAAGAGCCGTTACTGTCAGTTGTATATTGAGCAACAAGTTCATCGCCTTTATACAAACCATAAACAGCACCGCCTAATTTTGCATCACCTTGTGCGTGTCCTTTTTCGTAGTCTTGTTTTGTGACATTAACCCTAAATTTTTTAAGTGTGTTATGAAACGCTACCGAAGTTGACTGATTACTTGCAATAGTAATTGTTTTAGACTGATTTGTTACATATCTATCCATACTTTCCTCTGTGATAGTGTATGTTCCCGGTGCTAATCCTGAAAGTGGTATTTCTCCGTTTTCATCTGTTGTGAATGTTTTTGAAAAATCTTTTGGACCCGTAAAACGGAATCTTATTCCACTTATAACTCCATCCTCGGATGTCTTAATGAGTTTCATTCCACCGACGGAAGTTATTGAACCTGAAAACGCCATTAAAACAGGGTCATAATATGCCGAATAAATAAGTTTTTGATATGATTCACTTCCATAGGGATAGTAAAGCAAAAGTTCATCGTCATCGCCTGTACCGTCTTTATAATATTCACCATTAGAAACTCTAAAACTTGATGCTGTACAAGATTCATCAACCTTAACAGTCAATGAATTAGAATTCTTTTTATGAATAATGCTCCAGCCGTTACCTTTTTTAGTAAAGGCAGGATAATCACACAATACTTTATTTGTGTCTGTAACAATAAGGCTTCCTCCGGGAAGAACTCTACCAACATTTGTTTTATTAAACGAAGGCTTTTTATCAAGTTTACTCATACGCTTTTTTGCATTATCACACCAAGTTTGATAGCCGCTGTCACTAAAAGTCCAATTTGTATCTGAACCAAAGATTGACCACACTTTCTTTTGGCAATATGCCATATCCTGCCAATCTATCGAGTTGCCGTGTTCAAGGTAATATCCTGCAAATATCCACTTTGCAGCTTTAATTGCTGTGTCACTTGCCATAGCTTTTTTGCCTTTAAGATATGACGAACTTGGTGAGGTTGTACCGTATTCAATACAGAAAAGGGGATAAGTTGTACCGCCTTTTTTCGTAGTATGAACTTCGTGTCCGTAATGCTTTGAAACGCTGATGTCAAGTTTGTTTGCACCCGACACAACACCGAGGTTTTCCGTTGCTGCAAAAGCACTTAATGGAAAGATCATTGTAACTGTTAATACTGACAAAAGAAGTGCAACAATTCTTTTGCCTAAATTTTTGAATTTATCTTTCATAACTTTTCCTTTCTGCCTGTTTTAAGGCATAAAAAAAGAGAAGATTGTTACATCTTCTCAGCTTAAATTTATGATATTGTTTATTTGAAATTGCCTGTCCATTTACCGCAGTAACCGCAACTCCAGCATTCATAGCCTTGTGGGCAGTTAGCAAAATATTCATCATCGGATATTTCTCCGCTTTCCCATTTATCTGCCCAAGATTTCATTACTGAATCCACATATGCTTTAATATCCGATTTGCTGGCAAACCATCTGCCCATATTGCCGCATTTCATTGAATGATTGTTGTTATTACTGCATTGGCTTGCTTTTTGGGTTGTTGGTTGTTTTGATGTAGTCGTTGCTTTTTTTATATGCTGTGTTGTAGATTTTGTTGTTTGAGCAGGTTTTGATGTTGTAGACACAACCTTTCTTTTCGTGGTTGTTTCACTCAACTCAATCTTGTTTGAAGTTGCGCTCGTTATTTTTTTATTTGCAGTTGGAGCAGTAGTTGTTGTTGTATCGGCTTTCGTATCATTTTCAGCAGTTGAAACAGAAAGCGTTGTTTCTTTACTTACAGAAAAGGAACTTGTTTCTGCATTTTCATTTACCTCACTGTTTTTAACCGAACAACCTACGAATACACTGATTAACATAACTGCAACCATACACAAAATCACTGACTTTTTCATTAAGCATTCCTCCTTTGCTTTCACTCAAAATTTAACAGATTTTGGAAATTCAAGCAAAGGTGCGTTTACTAAATCATACACATCATTCCTTTATTTGATTTATAAGGCTCTTTCTTTTCTGCAAGTTTGTATGTTGAATAAGGGGGTATATTGAAAAGAGGGGGGATAGAAAAAATATACTCCTATTATCTGCTGTCCCTTTCGGCTCTGCTTTTCAGAAACTTGTTGTAATGCTCCAAAGCCTTGCATACATAATCTTGCCTTTTCTCAGGTGCAACAGATTTCGGGATATACTTTTCAAGCGTTTTATGTGGAATTATGAGCCTTTCCTGTTGGTTTGGTTTCAATTCACACATAACATCAAGAATAGTGTCACCGTTGAGTTCTCCGTCATTAAACATTTTGTGCATACGAATAGCCTGTGCATGAGACGGCGTACAGCATTCGCTTTCTATTGCTTCCAACAAATCTTGCTGACATTCTTTATCAAGAAATGATATTTCAACAGCCGGCAACATTTTCATTTTACCCTCGTCAACCATTTGCAACAGTTCAGGGATAAGATATGTTAGGCGAATATACCTCCTAACCTGTGACTGACTATCACCGTTTTCATCACCAATAATTTGTGCTGTTTCTGCATTGTCCAACTTCCGACCAAGTTGGTTGGAAGTTAAATCCGTTCGCTTTCCTTGATGTTTCATCGCATCCAATTTCATTTTGTATGCAAATGCCTTTTCACTCGGTAAAATGTTTTCTCTTTGGATATTGCTGTCAACCATAATGACGGTTGCGGCGTCATCGTCCAAATTTGAAACGATACAACGCAATGTGTTTTTACCGGCTATCTCACTTGCAAATTTTCGTCTGTGTCCTGAGATAATTTCATATTCACCGTTATCTTTCTCACGAACAATAGCAGGAACCAACACTCCGTTTTCAGAAACGCTTTCAACAAGTTTATTCATTTCTTCGTCATCACGCACTTTAAACGGATGATTCGGAAACGGTACAAGTTTTTCAAGCGGAATATCTTTTATAGTCGGAGTAAGTCCGTTTTCTCGTTCACTTTGTGATGTGAATAAATCATCGAGCCTGTTCAGACTGAAGTCTGTTTTTCTCTTTTCGCTCAAGTTTCAACACCTCCTTCGTAAAGTCCGCATACGCTTTTGCGACCTTACTGTTTTTATCATAAGCAAATATTGATTTGCCGCTTATTGCAGTTTCAGCCGCTTTAATACCCATAGGTATCTGCGTATCAAAAATTTTAAGATATTTGCCGTAGTCATTTACGATAGCTTCCTTTGTACTTTTGGAAAGGTTAGTTCTGCCATCTACAAGTGTAAGCAAGATACCGTCAATTTTAAGTGACGGGTTAATTTGTCTTTTAACTTTACTTATAGTTTTAACAAGTTGTGTCATACCTTTAGCTGCAAGGAATTGCGACTGAACGGGAATGATAACCGAATCGGCAGCAACCAATGCATTAACCGTAAGCACGCTCAAAGACGGCATACAGTCAATAACCACATAATCATACGCTGCTTTGATTGAATCTACATAACCTTTCAGCACAGTTTCACGGCTCATTGTGTTGACCAAGCTAAGTTCAAGTGCCGACAAATCAAGATTAGCCGGCAGCAAATCAATATTCTCTTTATGATGAAGAATACCGTTTGTGGGGTTCTTGTTCCTTTCTTCGATATACTCGACGAGTTTTTCTGCAAGAGTTGCCGAAAGTTCATCCATTTCTCCCCAACCCAAAGCTGTTGTCAAATCACCTTGTGGGTCACAATCGATAAGCAAAACTTTCTTACCCTCATTTGCCAGACCGACTCCAAGATTTAAAGCAGTTGTGGTTTTTCCTACACCGCCTTTTTGATTGCATATTGCAATTACTTTTGTTTGTTTCGTTAAAAACACCTCCGTTTTAATTCTATATA
>ERZ1026848.970-NODE-970-length-15488-cov-3.767706_pt1 | contig 15488 bp, 13 predicted proteins | sample MGYA00380154_ERZ1026848 | MGnify/ENA primary metagenome ERZ1026848 (study PRJEB33269, sample SAMEA4719790) | human gut metagenome | biome: human-associated habitat; feature: organic feature; material: feces | place: Cameroon | collected 2013-10 ...
ATATTTTACTAAATATATTTTAGAAATACAATATTTATTTGATATTTTACACAATATTTTATTAAATTCAGACTTTGCATGTTGTGTACTGGTTATAAGTTTGACTTTGTCCTGCTAAAATGGTATTCTTACAACAGAATTTGGTTAAGGAGAGACATGGTTACTATGGAAAACATTACCTGTGGTTTCATTGGTCTGGGGCTCATCGGCGGTTCCATCGCAAAGGCGCTCCGGGCAGCTTATCCCAAGATGCGCATCATTGCCTATGACCGGGATAAGGCAACCTTAAAGCTGTCCGAAGCAGACGGTGTGGTCAATGATTCCTTTCCCTATATAGGCTCTCAGTTTGGCACCTGCGATATTATCTTTTTATGCGCACCGGTGTCCAATAATGACGAAAATCTATTGGAGTTAAAACAATATCTGTCTCCTGACACCCTGTTAACCGATGTGGGCAGTGTGAAGATGGATATTCATGAACATATCAAGGCGGCCGGTCTGGAAGGGCAGTTTATCGGCGGTCATCCCATGGCGGGAAGTGAGCGCACAGGCTACCTGAACTCTAAAGCCCTTCTTCTGGAAAATGCCTATTATATCCTGACACCTACCGAATCTGTCCCGAAGGAAAAGGTGGAGCTGTACCGGCAGTTAGTCCTTGGCATGAATGCGATTCCTTTAATCCTTTCCTGTGACCAGCATGACTATATTACAGCAGCAGTGAGTCATGTTCCCCATGTGGTATCCGCTTCCCTGGTGAACCTGATAAAACATTCCGATTCCAAAGAACATCTGATGCGGATGATTGCTGCAGGAGGTTTCAAGGACATCACCCTGATTTCCTCCTCTTCTTCCGTGATGTGGCAGCAGATCTGCCTCACCAATCGGGATAATATTGTAAATCTGCTGGATGATTACATTACAGAGCTAAAAAAGATCCGGGAACAGGTAAGCGAAGGAAAAGAACAGGAAATTTATGATTTCTTTGACAGTGCCAGAATTTACAGGGACACGTTCTCCAACAGTTCCTCCGGTCCTATCAAGAAGAATTTCAGCTTAAAGGTGGATATTCCGGATCAAGCAGGAGCCATTGCCAAGATTGTGGATCTTTTGTCCGAGCATAATTTAAGCATCAAAAATATCGGCATCTCTCACAACCGCGAATACGAGGAGGGTCTGATGTTTCTGGAGTTTTACGAGGAGAGCAGCCACGATGCTGCCTTTGAGCTATTAACCTCTCACGGCTATAATGTGCATTAAAAAACAGGCGGGTCTTTTATAAAGATCTGCCTGTTTTTAACTAAAATTATGGTTTCAGGGATTCAACAGTATTATATGTCTCAATCCGGGCTGCATCCATTTCCGGCATGCCGATAAAGATGGCACCGTACTCAAAGGTGTCGTCCTCCTTCTTCTCAATCCGGACGATCTCAAGGAATGCATGGAGCACTTCCTTTGTCCAGATGGTCAGAAACGATTCATATACAGCTCCGATGGTGAGGATTTCCGTACAGATAAAACCCACGCCGCTTTTAGAGACATCCGTCACTTCAATGGCCACATCCTCGCCTTGAACAGGACTGTCCAGCCGTTTCATCACAAGTCTGGATGTCAAATTCATCCGATGGTTTTTTCTTCTTTCTTCCATAGCAATTCCTCCTTGCTTTTCCTCAGCACTCCGTAAGTCGATCTGTGATAAACATGGCATCGCCAAAGCTGAAGAATCGATATTTTTCTCTGATTGCTTCCTCATAGGCTGCCAATATATGTTCTCTCCCTGCCAAGGCAGACACCAGCATCACCAGTGTAGATTCCGGCAAGTGGAAATTGGTAATCAGGCAATCCAATACCTTAAATTTGTAACCGGGATAAATGAAAATCTCTGTGTTGCCGCAGCCTGCCTGTACCATGCCATTTTCATCCGCAGCACTCTCCACGGTACGGCAGCTGGTGGTTCCCACACAGATAATCCGGTTCCCTGCTTTCCTGGTATCATTGATCAGCTTTGCCGTCTCTTCCGTTACCTGATAATATTCGGAATGCATATGATGATCCAGAATATCATCTTCTTTTACGGGACGGAAGGTTCCCAGTCCCACATGGAGCGTAACATAAGCAAGCCTGACTCCTTTTGCTTCAATCTGCTGCAACAGTTCCTTTGTAAAATGTAAGCCTGCTGTAGGAGCCGCCGCAGAACCATCATATTTTGCATAAACAGTCTGATAACGGTTTTTATCCTGAAGCTTGTGGGTAATATAAGGTGGCAGAGGCATCTCTCCCAGCTTGTCCAGCACTTCCTCAAAAATGCCATCGTAGGTAAACTGAATCAGGCGGTTTCCTTCCTCCACGACATCCAATACCTCAGCCTTCAAAAGCCCGTCCCCAAACACAAAATTTGCCCCGGGACGACATTTTCTGCCGGGGCGCACCAAGGTCTCCCAGATATCTTTCTCCCTGCGTTTTAAAAGAAGTACTTCAATTGCAGCGCCGGTGTCTTCCTTCACTCCAAGAAGTCTCGCTGGAATGACTTTGGTATTGTTTAATACCAGGCAGTCTCCCGGAGCAAGGTAATTCACAATATCATGAAAGATACGGTGTTTCGTTTCTCCGGTATTTTTATCAAGCATGAGAAGCCTGGAACCGGAACGATCTTCCAGAGGATCCTGTGCAATCAGTTCCTCCGGAAGATCAAAATAAAAATCTGATTTCTTCATATCGTTCCTATTTCATCCGTATTATAAGCAGGCATGTTTCAAGAAAGCAACATAGCCTCTCTTAGTCTCATACACATCGGCTTTGCTGGTAGCTTCCCAGGGAGCATGCATATTAAGCACTGCCACACCGGAATCGATAACATTCATGCCATATAAAGCCAGAATATAAGCGATGGTTCCACCGCCGCCTAAGTCTACTTTACCAAGTTCAGCTGTCTGGAATACCACCTGTTCCTTGTCAAAAATACCACGGATATGAGCCATATATTCTGCATTGGCATCATTGGAACCGGATTTACCTCTGGAACCGGTGAACTTATTAAATACCATACCGCATCCTAAGAAGGATGCATTCTTTTTCTCAAAAGCAGATGCATAGCTGGGATCAAAACCGGCACTGACATCGGAGGACAGCATGCAGGAGGATGCCAGACAGCGGCGGACATTCAGTTCGCTGTACTCGCCGGTGAGGTTCATCACCTCTGCTACCGCATTCTCAAAGAATTTCGATTGCATACCGGTAGCACCTACGCTTCCGATTTCCTCTTTGTCTACTAAAATGCAGCAGACAGTACGCTCGGTCTGTTCCAGCTCCAACATGGCTTTCATGGAAGTGAAAGCGCAGACACGGTCATCCTGACCGTAAGCCAGAATCATGGAGCGGTCAAAACCGGCCTCTCTTGCTTTTCCGGCAGGAACAATTTCTAATTCTGCAGAGAGGAAATCTTCCTCTTCCATGTCATAGCTCTCCTTGAGGATATCCAGAACGCCTGCTTTCACAGCATCCTTTGCAACGCTCTTTTCTTCCTCCTTATCCTCTTTTTCCTTAATGACAAGGGGTCTGTTTCCCACGATGAGATCCAGTGCCTCCCCTTCGATTACCTTGGCAGCTTTCTTCTCCAGCTGCTCCTGGGAAAGATGAATCAACAAATCGGAGATGAAAAATACAGGATCCTTCTCGTCCTCACCGATATTGACTTCCACGGTGGTTCCGTCCTTCTTGATAACGACACCGTGAAGAGCCAGGGGAATGGTCACCCACTGGTATTTTTTCACACCACCATAATAGTGGGTGTCCAGATAAGCAAAACCGCCATCCTCGTATAAAGGATTCTGTTTCACATCCAGACGGGGGGAATCGATATGGGCACCCAGAATGTTCATGCCCTCGCTGAGGGGCTTTTCCCCGATCTGGAAAAAGCAGATAGACTTATTCATCCATACAGAATAAACCTTGTCCCCTTTTTTCAGTGTTTCGCCCTTTTTGCGGATTTCTTCTAATTCCCGATAGCCGGCAGTTTCAATGGTGTTAACGATAGAATCGATACACTCACGCTCCGTCTTACCGTTGTCCAGAAAATCCATATACTCTCTTGCCAGAGTATCTACTTCTTTATTTTGTTTTTTACCGTAAGTTTCCCATACATTTTTGTGTTCCATAATAACTGCGAAACCTCCATTTTCTTTCTTACTTAACCAATACTTCCAGATAACCCACCAGCTTGTCGAAATCATAGGATTCCATTACGCCCAGACTGGGATCATAGAATTTGCCGTCAAAATATACCAGATAGTGACTGTATCGTCCCATCTTTTCCAAAAGGATACAACACTTGGGCAGTTTCACTACAGGTTCACCCAGCGTATAAATCAATTCCTCCGTATGCTCCAGACCAAAATAGTTCAGGGCACCGATGATTTTATCCATGGTTGCCTGCCATTCTGCACAGTGCATCACTTCGCTGGCCTCGTCAATGGTGATACCTGCCAGCATGGCTACACAGGACTGTCCGCACAAACCGTCGTGTGGTTGATGGATACAGTCAATGTGGTCAATGTGACGGATGGGGTTGGCGGAACAGTAGGGGCTGTCCTCCACGCCGTATTTGGTAATACGGAAGGTAACCGGATATTCTTTACCAGCCTCAAACTGTTCCATGATCTGGGGATGAATGGGAATCTTGTAGTAACCGTTTCCCTTGGGCTCTAAGTTACAGACAAAGGTGATCCCATTCACCTTGACCTTCGCAGGTACATTGCCTTCTTTTTTGAAGATTTCCCAGATGTTAAAGGGAAGATCAATATAACTGTTGTTGTCGTCGTCTTTTTCAATTTTTCCTATAAATGAGTACTTCATCTTTCTCTTTCACTCCTGATTGAACTTTTTCTATGCATAAGTTTACCACAGGAGATCCTTTCCGTCACGCGAAAAAAGGGTTAATTTTTTATCAAGAACGCAGTTCAATTCCAAGATCCTGAAGTCCGTTGAGAATTTTCTTCATGGCTGCAGAAATTTCCGCTTCTTCCATGGTTTTTTCCTTATTGCGGAACGTGATGGTATAGGCAACAGACTTAAATCCGGGCTTGATCTGTGCGCCCTCATACAAATCAAAGAGTTCGTAGCTTTCCAGATGTCTGCCGCCTCTCTGTGCAATCACTTCCTCAATCTGACCAACCAGAATGTTCTTGGGAACGACCATGGATAAGTCTCTGGTAACCGCAGGGAATTTGGCAATGCCCTCGTACTTACGGTCAAAGGTGGTGAGAGGCACGATGGCAGGCATATCTAATACTGCCACATAAGCCTTGGTTCCAATGCTGTAGTTGTCGCATACTTCGGGATGAACCTCGCCCATGTAACCGATGAGAGTCTCCCCGTAATAAATGTCTGCTTTTCTGCCGGGATGGAGATAAGGACGCTCACAGTCCGGGTCAAATTTCGGATTCTCGAACATGCCCACTGCATTTAAGAACTCCTCTACCACACCCTTCATGGTGAAGAAATCGCCCTCTCCATAAAAGCCTAAGGTAAACTGCATGCGCTCATCGGCGTAATCGTTCAAAGGCAGTGCCTTGGGCAGGTAAATATTGGCTAATTCGTAAAGCTTTACATCCTTGTTACGACGGTTGTAGTTGGTAGCAAGGCTGGTAAGAATACCGTTCAAGGAACTGGTACGCATCACGGAGTAGTCCTCTCCCAGCGGATTGGAAATGGTGATGGCCTGACGCAGCTTGTCCTCTGCGGGAATCAGTAATTTGTCGAATACCTTAGGGCTCTCGAAGGAATAAGTCATTCCCTGGGAAAAGCCACAGTATTCTGCAATATCTCTGGCTTTCTGCTCAATGCGGAGCTTGTAGGAAAGTTTTCCTGCAGTAGCCTCACCGGATGGCAGAGTCAGAGGAATCTTGTCGTAGCCATAGAATCTTGCCACTTCCTCAGCAATATCCGCAAAGCTTAACAAATCCTGACGGAAGGAAGGTACCACCACTTCCTTTTTTTCCTCGTCAAAGCCTAAATCAATCGCCTTGAAATAACCCTTCATGTCCTCCGCAGGGATGTCGGTTCCAAGGAAATGGTTAATCTTGGCTGCATCGAAAGGAATGCGGACATTCTCTTTTAAAGGAACCTTCACATCCACCATGCCGCCTACAACCTCGCCACAGCCCAGTTCTTCAATGAGCTGGCATGCACGGTTGATGGCATCCTCTGCATTGTAGGGGTCAAGGCCCTTCTCGAATTTACCGGAGGCATCGGTACGCAGACCCACACGTTTTGCACTCTTACGGATATTGGCACCATGGAAGGTTGCTGCCTCGAAGAGTACGGTTTTTACCTCATCGGTAATCATGGAGTTTTCGCCACCCATGATTCCGGCGATGCCGATTTCTTTTTCTGCATCACAGATCATCAGCACATCTGTATCCAGCTTCCGCTCCTGTCCATCCAGGGTGGTAAAGGTGTCGCCGTCTTTTGCCCGCTGTACAATGATTTTATGTCCGGCAATGGTATCGTAGTCATAAGCATGCATGGGCTGGCCATACTCTTCCATGACATAGTTGGTGATATCTACCAGATTGTTAATAGGCCGGATTCCGCTGGCTGCCAGTCTGCGCTGCATCCACTTGGGGGAAGGCGCAATTTTGATATTTTTTACCACGCGGGCGATATAGCGGGGGCAAAGCTCCTGGTCTTTCACTTCCACGCTGATATAGTCCTCGGCCTTTTCCTCGTTACCGGTAGTGGTAATCACAGGAGGGTGGAAAGGCAGACGGAAGGTTGCCGCCGCCTCTCTTGCAATACCGATGATGCTGAAACAGTCCACACGATTGGAAGTTACTTCATATTCAAATACGGTGTCGTGAAGTCCCAGTGCCTCAATGGCATCGGAGCCAACCTCCACATCATCCTCAAACACATAGATACCGTTTTCGGGAGCCTCGGGATAAAAGTTTCTGGAACTTCCCAGCTCCTCGATGGAGCACATCATGCCGTTGCTGGGCACACCACGGAGTTTTCCGGCTTTAATCTTGATACCTTCCTCCGGCATGGGACCGCCGTCATGACCGCCTGCAACCATACCGCCGTCCAAAACAACGGGAACCTTCTGTCCCACTTCCACGTTTGGGGCACCGGTTACAATCTGGATGGTTTCCGCGCCGATATCCACCTGGCATACCACCAGTTTGTCTGCATCGGGGTGTTTCTCAATGGACTTAATCTGTCCTACTACGATTTTATCTAAGTTTTTATCTGCTCTTGTATAGCCTTCACATTTGGTGCCGCTTAAAGTCATGGCATCAAAATACTGCTGGTCGGTTACGTTTAAGTCAGGTACATAGGCTTTAATCCAGGATAATGCTGTATTCATTCTTTCTCTCCTCCCTTAGAACTGTTTCAGGAAACGAATATCGTTTTCGTATAAGAGACGCATGTCGTCAATCTCGTATTTTAACAGGGCAATACGCTCCAGACCTACACCGAAAGCAAAGCCGGAATACTCGTTGGGGTCAATGCCGCTCATTTTCAGTACGTTGGGGTGAACCATTCCACATCCGAGAATCTCAATCCAACCCTCGCCTTTACAGAAACGGCAGCCCTTGCCTCCACATTTAAAGCAGGATACATCCATCTCTGCACTGGGCTCGGTGAAGGGGAAGTGATGCGGACGGAATTTTACACGGGTATCTTCACCGAACAGTTCTTTGGCAAACTGCAACAGGGTTCCCTTTAAATCAGCAAAGGTAATATCCTTATCCACCACCATGCCTTCAATCTGATGGAAGGAAGGAGAATGGGTGGCATCCACTTCATCGGCACGGAATACACGTCCGGGGGCAATCATACGGATGGGCAGCTTGCCTTTCTCCATCTCATGCACCTGGCAGCCGGAGGTCTGGGTACGCAGCAGGAAATCACCGGAAATATAGAAGGTATCCTGCTCGTCCTTTGCGGGATGATCTGCGGGGATGTTTAATGCTTCAAAGTTGTAGTAATCTTTCTCAATTTCAGGGCCTTCCACAACCTCGTAACCCATTCCGATGAAGATACGCTCCACTTCCTCCAGCATCATGGTGTTAGGATGACGATGACCTACGTTATTTTTCTTGGCAGGTAGAGTGACATCGATGCGCTCTGCCTCCATTTTATGTTCTCTGGCGAGGCGCTGCATTTTCCGGGTTGCCTCCTCCAGGACACTCTCGATCTCGGCACGGGTTTCATTGACTAACTGACCCACCTTGGGACGGTCTTCAGGAGCCACATCCTTTAAGCTTTTCAGCACAGAGGTCAATTCTCCTTTTTTACCGAGAAAATTCACACGGATTTCATTGAGTTTTTCCAGAGATACATCAGAACCGGTAATCTGTTTTAAAGCCTCAGCTCTGATCTGGCTTAATCTTTCTTTCATGATACTTTCCTTTCCATCATTAAGTGTGTTACGGGGCTTTTGTTATTTAAAGGAATAAAAAAAAGCCCCATTGAAACAAATGTTTCAAGGGACGAATAAATTCCGCGGTACCACCCTGTTTCCTGTCTCCAGGCACTTCTCATACGCGTAACGGGCGCGACACGGCTTCCTCTACTCCTGCAATGCAGTTTCCAAAAAGCAGCTCCTGTGGGAACTTCGTCATATACTCTGAACTTAAGGAAGCTTACAGCCGGTGACTTCCTCTCTCTGAAAGAAAAATATACGCTACTATCACAATCATTGCCTTTATTGCAGCTCACAAATACTTGTGAGCATTGCTTTTACATTACTATCTATACTAATGACTTTTAGCCGGCTTGTCAAGAACTTTCTCCCTATGTTATGATGGGATATATTTCGGGAAACGGCTGGAAACAACTATGACAAAAAAACAATCACAAATCATGCAGGGGATAGCCATTCTCCTTATGGTCTATCACCATTTTTTCTTAAACCCGGAGCAGCTTTCCTCCTGGGTTTCCTACGGGAATATGGAATTTGTCCGGCATTTCGCCTGGTTTGGCAAAATCTGTGTAGGACTGTTCTGTTTTGTTTCCGGTTACGGTCTGTTTCATACCATTTCCCGGATTTCCCATGAAACTGTTACTTCTTTATTAAAATCCGGTTACCGGGATATGCTGTTGCGTATTCTCCGTCTTTACTGTAAATTCTGGTGCGTTTTAATCGTATTTAAGGGACTGGATGTGCTTTTCCTAGGGGCGCATCTGGACTTTTCTGAATTTCTTGGCAACTTTACCGGCATCTGTATCACCTACAACGGTACCTGGTGGTTTCTGATGCAGTATGTGGAGATGTTGTTATTCCTCCCCCTCCTGGACTTACTGTTTACCCATTTTTCTTTGCCCTCCGAACAAAAGAAAAAACACATCATCTTCGCCATCCTCTCTGCGGTTGTGATGTGTATTGCTGTTTTGCTTTTTCTGTTTAGCTCCCAGCCTCTCACCGTCCTCGGTGCTGTGAAAGCACAGCTGCGTCCCGCTTTTCTGGCTGTGTTTGTCGCAGGGTATATCATCGCCCGGTTTGGCATCTTTTCCCGGCTGACCAGCCGCTTATGCAGCATGGGAAGAGGCTGCCTCCCCGCCGTTTCCTTCCTGGGGCTTGTCTGTTCCATCGCCATCCGCGTTCTTCTCACAAAGGATGCTTCTTTTGCTGCTCTGGATTTTCTCCTGGTGCCGCTGTTTTGTTTTGGTATCTTACAGCTTCTTTCCTGCTGTTCTTTTCTTTCCGGGCTGCTTGCCCGGTTTGGACAGATTTCGGTCTGGCTTTGGCTCCTTCATACCTGTGTTTATGCAGACACCATTGGGCTTTTTGAAAGGCTGGCATCACTTTTTCCCAGTGGGCATCTCCCATCCCTTTTGTTTTATCTGGCAGAACTTGCCATTTCTTCCCTCTGCTCGCTTTTCTTCGCTTCGATCTTTCGGTTTTTAAAAAAAATCACCTGATAAGCAGGTGCAAAATAACGGTTCAAAAAAGCACCTATCATAATAATATAAAAACAGAAATACATCCAAAGCAGAATGATGATGATGGTGGTCAGGCTTCCGTAGGTACTAAAGCCATTGAAATACTTGATATAAACAGAGAAAAAGAAAGAAAAAATACTCCATACAATGGCGGAAAAAGCAGCTCCCGGCAGCTGGTACAGAAACTTCTGCCGCACGCTGGGCACATAGGAATAAATCACCGCAAACAGCAGGGTCAAAACACCCCAGGACACCAGAAAACGTAAGTTTCGGATGAGTTCCAGCGGCTGTTCCAGTTTCGGATGATAGGATAAAACCAAATCCAACAGGGTATTACCGAACACCATTAAAATTAACGCCACCAGCACCGCGCTGAGCATAATCAGTGTATATCCACTGGCTTCAATTCGAAGGATAAAGTAATTACGACGCTCACGCACCTCATTGATTTCGTTTAAGCCGCGAATCATGGCAAGCATACCTTTACCGGCAGACCAGATGGCGACCAGAATGGCCAGGGACAGGATTCCCGTGGAACGCTCATAGACATCAGAAATAATGGTATCCAGCAAGGGCACCATAAATTCCGGCATCACATTGTCCATGGTGGATATGAGGTCAGACTCTGTAAGCACCGTAAAGGGCAGAATGGAAACCAGTACCATGGCAATGGGAATCAGGGACAGAAACAGGAAAAAGGCGATGCTGGATGCATATGCCGCAATGTTCTTCTTATTAAATTCCTGGTTGAAATCCATGGCAATCGCCAAGAGTTTTTTCCACATATTTTAACCATGCCTTACTTTATTCATTTTCACACTGTTCTAAATGCAAATCCGGGTAATATCTGGCAAGAATTTCCTCGTAGGAAAAGCCCTGCCTTGCATAGGCCTTCGCCCCGTTCTGGGACAAGCCGTTTCCGTGGCCGAATCCGCCGCCGGATAGCCTATATCCTATCATAAATTTCCCTCCTTGAATAGTTTCGATTGAAAAAAAACCACTGGGTATCAGTTTCTTCATCACGATTTCGGTTCCATCCTGCAACACTGCTTTGGACACGCCGTCACACAGCACCCAGCGGATGGCATACTCTCCCACTATCTGCACTTTCCCCTCTGTGGTAGAAAGTTCTAATTCCTGTGCCCTGCCGTCCTCCCGGTGGCTGGTCACTTCCATATCATAAAATTTGCATTTTCCAGGCTCCCGGATGGTTCCCGGCTGGCAGGCATTGATTCGGTTTGCCAGATTCTCGGCACTCATTTTCTCATTGTCGTATTCCCAGCGGTACCAGTTTTCCTCTGCCTCCGCAGCGTCCAGGGCACTGGTGGAATAGTAATAGATTTCTGCGGGATTTCCTTCCCTGTCCACCAGAATGGTTCCTGCAGTGGCGGCGATTGCTGCATTACACCGTGCGTCTGGTGCCACATTGTTGTAAACCTGGAAGTTTGTGCTGTCATCCATAACTGCCCCCTGCATCTGCTGATAAAGGGCATAGCTTCTGGCACACACCGCCTGGGCTTTCAACGCCTCCTCCGGATAGCCTGCGGGCATCTCGCTGGGAAGGACTCCCTGTAAATAGGTTTCCAGGTCCACTTCATTGGTGACAAGCAACCCCTCCGGAGTATCGGTAATATGTAAGGTTCCATAATATGCCGGATATCCCTGACTGCGCCGGATGGAAAAAACGGTCAGGGCATCCGTTTGAAAGGATTCCGGGCTCAGAATCACATTCGCCCCTTCTCCTGCCCTGTAATACTCTTTCCGCTCCCCGGTTCCCACAGACACCTGTTCGTGGAAAAGTCCCTGATAGCCATTGTTCTGGATGCAGACCTGAATCTGTCCGGAAAATTTCACGGATTCCGTTTCCGGAGGTTCCTCCAGAAAGGTATTGTCCACGGCAGTCTCCTCCGTTGGTTCTGCGGTTTCACACTCTACAGCAGTGTCCGTTCCCTTATCCGCAAGAAAAGCTGTCTGTTCCCCCTCAGACAGCTTTTCTTCTTTCGTAGAATTCATCAGTAAAAACAGGCTTCCCCAAACACCAACTACCACTTTCATGGCAACTATGCTTTTTGAAGAATGTCTCTTACTGATTTGTTTCAATGTTCCACTCCTGCTTTGGGGTCATCGCAAAATCTGTGACCAGTCGGTAATACCAATATATGTAACAAAAGATCCTTTCTACACAAAAGCAGCCCATTATCAGGGCTGCTTTTTCATTTGTATGATTCCCCCAAAATGCCGGTTCCTATTTTTTGACTCCTAGCATTTTCTGCCAGGTGGGCGACCGCAACCGGTATTTCTGTCTTCCACTGCATTAGGAGGTTTCCCTCCGGAGGCCTGACATCCATACGGCAATATAGGAATCCCGTTTAAAGTAACTGTAGGTTCAAAAACATAGGAATTATCGAACATTTCAGGTTAGTCTTATTATATCCGATATGGGCGGAAAATACAACCCCGGCATAAAAAAGAGTTGCGTATATTTACGCAACTCTTTTCATGCTTTGCTTAGTTATATTTTCTTTTTCTAGCAGCTTCAGATTTCTTTTTACGTCTTACGCTGGGTTTCTCGTAATGCTCACGTTTACGAATCTCCTGCTGGATACCAGCTTTAGCGCAGCTTCTTTTGAAGCGACGTAAAGCGCTATCTAAAGTCTCGTTCTCTTTAACGATTACGTTTGACATGCTTCACCTGACCTCCCTTCAGTCCCTGCCTTAAATCGACTGATCGGGTTTTTTCTATACAAAGACACAGTATGCCTTTTGCACATCAAATATTATAGCATAATCCACGCATCCGTCAATACCTTTTTTTATTTCTAAAGGATTTCTAAAGGATATTTCTATTTAATCTGACTGTCCAATACCTTAGCAGCCTCTGCAATGGCATTGGGAATACCCGCAGGATTCTTGCCCCCGGCCTGTGCCATGTTGGGACGGCCACCGCCGCCACCTCCTACCAGTGCAGCAATTCCCTTAATCAGATTGCCGGCATGGGCACCTTTTGTCTGTACACCATCGGTAGCCATTGCAATAAGGTTTACCTTGCCATCCAGTTCAGAAGCAAGTACAACCACGCCATCTCCCAGCTTATCCTTTAACTGATCACCCAGATCACGGAGTCCGTTCATGTCCACACCGGGGACACTGGTTGCCAACAGTTTCACACCTTTGACTTCCACTACCTGGTTCATCACATCACCCAGAGCATCCTTGGCAGCCTTGCTCTTTAAGGATTCATTTTCACTCTGAAGGTCTTTCAGTTCTGCCATTAAGTGTTCGCACTTCTCCACCAAGGTGGCGGGAGTTGCTTTCACCACCTTTGCAGCCTCGTTTAAACGCTCTTCCAGTTCTGCATAGTATTTGGTAACGCCTGCACCGGTCAGTGCCTCGATACGACGTACACCAGCAGCTACACCATTTTCAGAAATGATCTTAAAGTTTCCGATTGCTCCGGTATTCTTTACATGGGTACCGCCGCAGAATTCCTTGGAGAAGTCTCCCATTTCTACCACACGGACCTTCTCGCCGTACTTCTCACCAAACAGTGCCATTGCTCCGGTTTTCTTTGCTTCCTCAATGGTAAGCACTTCCGTTACAACAGGCAGATTGGCTGCGATTTCCTCGTTGACAATCGCCTCTACCTTTGCAATTTCTTCTGCAGTCATTGCCTGGAAATGGTTGAAGTCGAAACGGAGTCTTTCTGCATCGTTGTAGGAGCCGGACTGCTCTACATGGTTTCCTAAAACAATGCGCAGTGCTTTCTGTAGTAAATGGGTAGCACTGTGGTTCTTGCAGGTTGCCATTCTGCGGTTCTCGTCTACCTTTAAGGTAACCACATCGCCAACAGTGAACATACCCTTGGTCACACGACCGATATGTCCTACTTTATTTCCAACCAGTTTTACGGTATCTTCTACAACGAACTCACCCTGCCCCGTGGTGATGACACCGGTATCGCCAACCTGTCCACCCATGGTGGCATAGAAAGGAGTCTCCCCCACGATAATGGTTCCCACATCACCGTCAGTCAGTGCCTGTACCACATCATTCTCGGTGGTCATGGCAAGAATGGGTGCATCATGGGTCAGGCGGTCATAGCCTACAAACGCAGTGGTAATTGTCGGGTCAATGGACTCATATACAGTGACATCAGCCCCCATGTAGTTGGTAACCTTACGGGCTTTACGAGCCTTTTCCTTCTGCTGTTTCATGCACTCCTGGAAACCGGCCTCATCAACGGTAAAGCCCTTCTCGTCCAGAATTTCCTCTGTTAAATCCATGGGGAACCCATAGGTGTCGTACAATTTGAAAGCATCCTCGCCGGAAAGAACCTTAACCCCCTTTGCTTTCATATTCTCTTCCATCTCATTCAAAATAGAAAGACCCTGATCAATGGTTTTTCCGAATTTATTCTCTTCCTGGGTCAGTACGTTTAAGATAAACTCTTTTTTCTCCTCCAACTCCGGATAACCGTCCTTGGACTCACGGATAACGGTTTTGGCCAGTTCCGCCAGAAAGGTTTCCTGGATGCCAAGCAGCTTGCCGTGACGTGCCGCACGACGGATCAGACGGCGGAGTACATAGCCCCGTCCCTCATTGGAAGGCATAACACCATCGGAAATGAGGAAGGTTGAAGAGCGGATGTGGTCGGTGATCAGACGAATGGATACATCGTCCATGGCATCGGTCTCATAGGTCTTGTCGGACATCTCACAGATGTGGTCACGGATGGCTTTCATGGTATCGATATCAAAGACAGAATCCACATCCTGTACCACCACTGCCAGACGCTCCAGTCCCATACCGGTATCAATGTTTTTGTTGGCAAGTTCTTCATAACCGCCCTTGCCATCGCCGTTAAACTGGGTAAATACATTATTCCATACTTCCATGAAACGGTCACAGTCGCAGCCCACCTTACAGTCGGGTTTTCCACAGCCATATTTCTCTCCACGGTCATAGTAAATCTCGGAACAGGGACCGCAGGGACCTGCGCCATGCTCCCAGAAGTTATCGCACTCTCCGGTTTCCGGATCACGATAAAAACGGGTAATTTTCTCAGCAGGTACGCCGACTTCCTTTGTCCAGATATCAAAGGCTTCCTCATCCTCTCCATAGATGGAGGGATAGAGACGATCCGGATCCATGCCGATTACCTGGGTCAGGAACTCCCAGCTCCATGCAATGGCCTCATGCTTGAAGTAATCACCAAAGGAAAAGTTTCCAAGCATCTCAAAGAAGGTAAGGTGTCTTGCGGTCTTACCTACATTGTCAATATCACCGGTACGCACACATTTCTGACAGGTGGTCACACGTCTTCTGGGGGGGATCTCCTGTCCGGTAAAGTAAGGCTTTAAAGGTGCCATACCAGCGTTAATTAAAAGCAGGGAATTATCGTTGTGGGGAACAAGCGAAAAGCTGTTCATTTTCAGATGTCCCTTGCTTTCAAAAAATTCAAGATACATTTTACGAAGTTCGTTTACTCCATAGGGTTTCATGTTCGTTCCTTGTCTCCTTCCAGACTTTTATCCACAATATTATAT
>ERZ1026848.973-NODE-973-length-15454-cov-13.639782_pt1 | contig 15454 bp, 13 predicted proteins | sample MGYA00380154_ERZ1026848 | MGnify/ENA primary metagenome ERZ1026848 (study PRJEB33269, sample SAMEA4719790) | human gut metagenome | biome: human-associated habitat; feature: organic feature; material: feces | place: Cameroon | collected 2013-10 ...
GCTTATTTCTTTGCGTATCCCAAATAATTGTGTTAACTTTGTAGTCAGATTGCAAACCAAAGGCTAAAGGATTGCAAGCCAAAGACAAAGCAAAAGACTAAGATTAGACATTCTTATGAGTATGAAGATAATAGCAACCAGCGACTGGCACCTGGGCAACTTGTTTCACGGCAACGACCGTCTGCCGGAACACAAGCATTTCCTGAAATGGCTCCTGGAACAAATCGCTGAACAAAAACCCGATGCTCTCCTCATAGCAGGAGACATCTTTGATAACGGAAATCCATCGGCAGCGGCACAGACCGTTTATTACGAGTTTCTTGCCGATGCTACCCAACTGTGCCCGAACATGCAGGTCATCATTACCGCCGGCAACCACGATTCCGCTAGCCGACTGGAGGCTCCCCGTCCGCTGCTCACCCGATACCACGTGGAAATAAGAGGAAACGTAAGGAAAATCTGGCAGCAGAGAGAAAGCGGGGACGATGATAAAACCGGCGGACATTGGATCTATTCCTTCGATGACCTCATCATCCCCGTAACCAACGAGGAAGGAGAAGAAGTCATCATCCTCGCCGTACCTTTCCTAAGAAGCGATGTGGTACAGAACGCCAGTTACTCGCAGGGTGTCAACGACTTTCTGAGAGAACTGACGGCTGAGGCTCGAAAGAAATACCCGGGCAGGAAGTGCATCATGATGGCACACATGTACGCCAAGGGTTCGGATATCGCCAAAAAGGATGCGAGCGAGAAAATCATCATCGGCGGACAGGAGGAAGTGGACCTGGAAGGATGGAACGACCATCCCGACTATATGACTTGCGGACACATCCACAAACGGCAACATATCTGGAACACCGACTGGGCAAGATATACGGGCAGCATCCTACCGATGTCGTTTGCCGAGAAAGACTACACCCACGGCATCGACCTCATCACCATAGAACACGGAGAAGAGGATGAAGGAAAGGAAACCGGCAAGAGCAAGGAATGGAAAGTAGAATTTCTGGAATACAAGCCTCAGCACGCCCTCCGCATCCTGCCCGAAGATGAGGAAGAGCTGACCTTCAAGAAATGGCAGAAGCTCATCAATTCTGAACTTTCAGAGAGAACAGACGGCGAACTGAGCGACCACTTCGACTACGTGATGCTGAAGGTGAAACAGGAGAAACTGACCAGCGATGACATCAAGGAACTGGAGAAACTCGTCAACGAAAAGGATGCCGTGCTCTGCAAAATCCAGCGCATCATCCCGCAACTGGACCTCTCCACCATCCAGGGTTCCCAGCACATCACCAGCATAGAAGACATCATCAACCGTCCTCCGCTCGACACGCTGAAGGAAGCCTTCGCCATCAGACACAACGCTCCGATGAACGAAAGACAGGAGAAAATGTTATCCGATTTATTAACGACATCATCATTATGAAATTCCTACAACTCGAAATACTCAACCTCGCTTCGCTTGACAAACAGGGAGGCGAGGTCATCAACTTTGAAGAAGGTGCCTTAGGCGAGAGTACCATCTTCAGCATCGTAGGTCCGACGGGAAGTGGCAAGTCTACCCTACTCGATGCTATCTGTCTGGCTCTCTACAACCGCGCCCCTCGTTATCCCAGGAAGAAAGGAGACAAGAACCAGAACATCGAGATTTTCGGAGCTGCCGATGCCAGCGAAAGTAACCGTCTGGCTCCTACCGACAGCCGAAACATCCTGACACGTGGCAAGAAAGAAGGCTACAGCAAACTCACCTTCCTTGCCAACAACGGCAGCATCTACCGCGCAGAATGGCACGTCAGATTCCAGAGAGTGCGCTACGAGAACGCCAAGACTGCGCTCTATAAAATCACAAGAAACGCAGAAGAGAGGACGGAGGAAACTGCCGACTGGAACGAGCTGCCCAACATCATCGGACTCGACTACGACCAGTTTCTCCGCACCGTACTCATCGCCCAAGGCTCGTTTGCCAACTTCCTGACGGCAAAGGAAAACGAGCGGTACGAACTCCTGGAAAAACTCATCGGATGCGAGGAAACTTATACGAACATCGCTACAGAAATCAAGAAGGCGAAAGACCAGGCGACGGATACCTACAACCAGATGGCTGCATCGGTAGAAGCCGTAAAACAGAACCTGCTGAACGATGAAGAACTCGCCCAACTGCAGGAGGAAATCGCCCGTCTGGAAAAGGCTGAGAAGGAACTCGACAGCCAGTTGCAAGCCATCTCAAAAGACTTGCAATGGTTTGAGGAAAACGATAAGCAAATTAAGCAAATCGCTATCTGTCAGGAGAATATGGAGCAAGCAGCAAATGCCATTAAAGAGATGCAAGCCCAGATTCTCCGTCTTCAGTTGCACGATGAAGTACAGTCTGCAGTCAACCTGCTGCAGGAAGTAGAGCGACAGACGCAGAGCATCCACGAACAGGAAGAAAACATCCTGAAAGCGGAAGGAAACATCAAAAGCCAAGAGTCTGCCATCGCCGAAAGCGAGAAAACTCTCGCCAGTCTGAAGGAAGCGGTAAGCAAGGCACAGGAACAGCTGGAAAAGGCCCTGCCGGTCATCGCTGAAGCAAGAGCGCTGAAAACCAAAATGGAAGCGGCTATGCCGAATCTGAAAGAAAAGAAAGAGGCATTGGAGTTGGCTCAGAAAGAGAATCAATCTGCCCAGAAAGATGTGGAGGAAAACGCCCGAAACATCAAGAAATGGGAAGCCGAAACGGAGAAAGCGAACCTTGCCCTCAAAACGACCAAGGAAGAGATTGACAAGCAGAAAAAGGCTCTGCAGGAAGCGACGCAAGCCGCAGAACAGGCTTGGGAGAAGGAAAAGAACAAGACTGCCGGACAGAATATAGAGGAACTGCAGAACAGCAAGACTGTAGCCGACCGGAAACTGCAAGATGTCCAGCAAGCCATCAAGGTTGTGGCTCATCTCGATGCATCCACAGCAGAGAAAAAGAAGAATGAGGAGCGCATCCAGGTCTTGGGCAAGAGAAACACAGAGATAGACGAGGCGCTGGACAAGTTGACCATCGAGGCGCTGACCCAAGAGACCCTGACGCTGAGAAATGCCTATACCCTCATGGTGAGCGAGAAATGGGAGATTCATCGTGCCAACCTGACCGAAGGCAAGCCTTGTCCGCTCTGTGGCAGCACGACCCATCCTTATCATACCGACAACAAACAGTTTGAGGAAGCCACCACGGAACTCTCGCAACTTCTGAAAGTTAAGGAGGATCTGCTGAAACTGCAGCAGAAAGAGGAGAAGGATCTTTCCGGCGAGAGAAAACAGAACGACGGCGAAGTACAGACGCTCCAGAAACAACAGGAAAAGCTCTCGGGAGAAATAGCAACTTACGAAGAGGATTGGAAGGCGCTCATCGCCCAGTATCCAAAGATTCCGAAGGCTGAGGCAGAACTGAAATCGCTCTTGCCTATCTATGAGAACAAGGCGAAGGATGCGAGCAGCAAACTGAGCCTGTTTAACAAGATTCAGAAAGAGATAGAACGGCTGACCCAACTCAAAGATAAGGCTGTGAAGGATGAAGCTGCGTATGAAAGCAAGGCTTCTACTATACAGAACAAAGCCCAGGAAAGCACTTCTACCTGCGTCACAAAACTGGCTGAGCAGAAAGCACTTACCACCAACCTCATCTCACAGCAAAAGAGTAAGAAGGAGGCTTACGGGAAAGCCCTTCAGACATGGAATAGCGCCAAGAAGGAAATGGAGGAATGGCAGGAGAAATTCAAGCAGATTCTGAATGGCGAAGAACCTGATGCGGCAGAACAAAGACTGACAGCAGCAAAGGATGAGGCAACGAAAACAGCAGATAAGCAGAACGAGAACATCAACAAACTGAAGGCTGAACTCGCCAACAGTAAAGGTTCGCATCAAACCATGCTGTCTCAGAACAAGACGATGAAAGAGAATCTGCAAGCGAAGGAAAAGGAACTCAACCTTTGGATTGAGGAATATAACAAGCAGCTTGAAGAAAAGAGCATCGAAGGAAAAGACTCCGAAGAGGAAGGCATCGAGGAAAGAAGTATCGAACCAAGCCTTATCGACCGAAATACCATCCGAGAGATGCTTCACTCAGCCGAAGACTGGAATGCCATCCGTCGGGAAAAGGACGAAAAAGAGAAGGCCGTGGCTTCAACTACCGCCCTTTACCAGAGCGCAGAAAAGGCGCATCAGCAGCACTTGGAACATCAACCTGCCAAGGACCGTGATGCTCTCTTAGCCATTCAGCAGGAGTATCAGGAGAGAAGCCAGCGCAACGAACTGATTGCTGCCAACGCCAGGATGCAGAACCATCAGGAAGCCATAAAACAGTTGGGCGACAAGGCTGAGGCTCTGAAGCTCGTAACGCAGGAAAAGGACGACTGGACAGCCATCACAGATGCCATCGGAGCAGACGGAAAGACGCTGCGCAAGATAGCCCAATGCTATACGCTCAGTTTCCTGATTGCTCATGCCAACCAGGAAATCAGAAAGTTCAACAGCCGTTACGAACTGCAGCAGGTAAAGCATTCCCTGGGCATCCGAGTCATCGACCACGACCGTGCCGACGATATCCGAGACACCACCTCCCTATCAGGTGGCGAAACCTTCATCGTGAGTCTCGGTCTCGCCCTGGGCTTGTCGGCATTATCCTCCCGCAACATCTCCTTCGAGAACCTGTTCATCGATGAAGGCTTCGGAACCCTCGACCCCGATACCCTAGCCACCGTCATCGACTCCCTCGCCATGCTGCAAAGTTCGCAAGGCAAGAAGGTGGGCGTCATCAGTCATACCGACACGATGAGCGAGCGCATCACCACCCAGATAAGGATTATCAAGAATGGCAACTCCGGCAGCAGCCATATCGAGATCTATCCTTAACCCATCGCAATTATACCTTCATAAAATTGTAATTACACCATTATATATAGGGTACACATACATTATCCATCCGTGAACAGGGCATCACCATCGATGTGGCTTACCGCTATTTCGCCACACCGAAACGCAAGTTTATCGTCACAAAACAAATATGCGTTCCTACGGATTCATCTATCCACAGGAACGCATATTCTTTATGATTATCATTCTTTATACAATTCTATATCATCATACGATATTTAAACCTTATTTCCCTCTTTTGGGAAAACCACGGTTGGCTGGAAGGTCTTAGCCTCCTCAAAGTCCATCAGGGCATAAGCGATGATGATAACGGTATCTCCCACCTGCACCTTGCGGGCTGCAGCACCGTTCAGGCAGATACAACCGCTGCCACGCTCACCCTTGATAATATAGGTCTCCAAGCGCTCACCATTGTTGTTATCTACAATCTGAACCTTCTCGCCTGCAATCAGATTGGCAGCGTCCATCAAGTCCTCATCGATGGTGATGCTACCCATATAATTCAGGTTAGCCTCAGTTACGGTCACACAATGGAGCTTACTCTTCAATACTTCTATCTGCATTGTTCTGTTATTACTTGATCTGTTACGGATTAAACTTAATAAAGAATATCTATCGAGGAATTATCCTTTATACTTGATATGGTCGATGAGACGGATAGGAGTCTTACCGCAATAAACGGTGATGCAACCTACCACGTAGGCACTATCCTCCCATGAAGAAACATCCTGCAGGCTGTCGCCATCCACAATCTGGAAATACTCTACCTCCAGACCCTCTACAGCATTGATGTCGGCAACCACCTTATCATGAGTTTCCTGTACGGTATGAGTCTTGGCATACTCCACACTCTCCTTCAGAGCCTTATAGATGTTTGGCGCAATGGCACGCTCATCAGGAGCCAGCAAAGTATTACGGCTACTCTTAGCCAAGCCATCCTCATCACGGACAATAGGGCACTCAACAATCTGCACATCGCTGTTGATGTACTTCACGAGCTGCTTGATGACAGCAATCTGCTGCCAATCCTTCTCACCGAAATAAGCACGGGTTGGTCGAACGATATAGAAAAGACGGCTCACCACCTGACATACACCATTGAAATGACCCGGACGCTTGGCACCCTCCATCACGGTAGAAACAGGTGGAAACTCGAAGTGGCGTGTATCAGGTGTAGGATACATCTCCTTCACCGATGGTGCAAATACATAGTCTGCACCACAAGCCTCCAAGAGCTTGCAGTCAGCATCGAGGGTACGAGGATAGCGATCCAAGTCACCCTGATCATTAAACTGTGTAGGATTCAGGAACACAGAAACCACAGTCACGCCATTTTCCTTTACACTGCGCTTAACAAGAGAGGCGTGACCCTCATGCAGCGCACCCATAGTTGGCACAAGGCCGATTTCCTTTCCCTCCTGACGACACATGAAGAGTTCGTTCTGGAGGTCAACAATCTTATTGAATACTTTCATCGTCATAATCTGTTTTCGGGTGCAAAATAACAACTTTTTTCTCAAATGAGAAAGAAAAAACCTAAAAATATGCGAATTATTGCCGAAAATAATGAATTTCGGAGAAAAAATGCCCTAATTTGAAGTTTTTTTTGTACCTTTGCACGTAATTCGTAAGAATAAAATTTAAATTTTATGGCAAAAAAAGTATTATTTATCAATCAGGAGATCGACCCATACGTAGCCGAGACCCACATGTCTATCATGGGACGCGAATTACCTCAGAAAATGCAGGAAGCAGGCTTTGAGATTCGCACCTTTATGCCTAAATGGGGCACCATCAATGAGCGTCGCGGCCAGCTGCACGAGGTGATTCGCCTGTCTGGTATGAACCTTATCATCGATGATACAGACCATCCGCTGATCATCAAGGTTGCATCTATACCAACAACACGTCAACAAATCTATTTCATTGATAACGACGATTACTTCACCCGCCGCCAGATGGCAGCCGACGAGCAGGGTGTGGAATATAAAGATAATGGGGAGCGCGCCATCTTCTTCGCACGCGGCGTACTGGAAACCGTGAAGAAGCTTCGCTGGCAGCCAGACGTCATCGTATGTCAGGGCTGGGTAAGCGCTGTGGTTCCTTTCTATATCAAGACGGCATACGCTGAGGAACCTTCCTTCGCCAACTCAAAGGTGATCATCTCACTCTATACCAACGAGCTGAAGGGCGAACTCGGCACACACTTCAAGCGCTGCGTGGAGTTCCGTGATGCCAAGTCGGAACTGCTCTCTGACTACAAGGAGGACTTCGACTTCATCGAGTTGGGCAAGATGGCCATCGACTACAGCGACGGCGTGATTGAAGGCGAAAGCCTGTCAGACAGAACTCTCTTGGATTATGCCAATGAGAAGAGCAAACCAACCCTCGCTTATCCTGGCGATGACTTTGCGGATGCCTACAAGACATTCATCAACGAAGTATGCCCTGATGAGGAGTAAGCTTCAGAAATTAGACACATTTCAAGGATAATGAAGATTTTAAGACTATTTACAGCGTTATTTATAGCAGCGATGACTATTGCTGCATGTGATGACACCACCGACAACATCGGATCGTCGATCACCAACGACGTTGATAACATCTCTATCAAAGACCAGGTGTTCAACGTCACCTCACGCTCCATCGTTTCCGGCCCGGTTCTGAGCCGAAACAATACGGGTATGATCGGTATGGTGAAGGATCCTGAGACCGGTACCTACGTAGCTGGCGACTATATGACCCAGTTTGGCGTACTGTCATCATTCAGTCTGGACACTTTGGAGTACATCCGCAATGCACACGACGGTAAGATCGAGGCGGATTCATGCTATCTCCTGGTATCATACAAGACGACATACGGTGATACCCTCGCACCGATGAAGGCTACAGCTTACGAGATGAGCAAGCCGATGAGCGAGGAGCAGGAGTATTACTCAGACTATGATGCCTTCAAGGACAACTGGGTGAGCGAGAAAAACTATCAGTCGAGCGCCACCTATAACCTGAACAGCACGACGATGGCTTTCAAGATTTATCTGAACAAGCCATATACGGCAAAGGATGGAAAGACCTACAAGAACTACGGTTCTTACGTGATGAATACCTTCGTGGATCATCCTGAGTACTTCAAGACCAACTGGGATTTCCTCAACAAGGTTTGTCCTGGTTTCTATGTCAAGAATGCCGGTGGTATCGGAAACGTAGCCAACATTTGGAATACTGAGTTGCAGTTCTACTACAAGATCCAGAAGACGGTGAAGAACTCCGCAGGCAACGACAGTATCGTAACAGGTCTCGCTTTCAACCGCTTTGATGGTACCGAAGAGGTGTTGCAGCTCAACAAGATTACCAACGACAGCAAGACTTTGACTAATCTGGCAAGCGATGAGAGCTGTACTTATCTGAAGTCACCAGCCGGCATCTTCACAGAAGTAACGCTGCCAGTAGAGGATATCATGAAGGGTCATGAGAAGGATACGCTGAATACAGCCACCATCTCTTTCCCAAGAATGAACAATGTAGATAACAACAACGACTATCAGTTCAGCGTTCCTTCTACTATCCTGATGGTACAGAAAGACAGTCTGGATGCCTTCTTCGAGAAGAACAAGCTGACAGACAACCGTACATCTTATACGGCTTCTTACAACAAGAACTCTACAGGCGTGAAGAATGCCTATACCTTCTATAACATCAGTAACCTGGTTACGGCGATGTACAGGAACAAGGACAAGAGTGAAAACTGGAACAAGGTGGTACTGGTACCTGTGACTTTGACTACAAGTACTCAGAACAATGCTACCGTGATTACCAAGATCAATCACGACATGCAGCTCACCTCTACCCGACTGGTCAAGGCGACGGATGATCCAGACAAGGATTACACCACCAAAGACGGCAAGCGAGTGGCTACAGGACCTGTTCAGATCAAGGTAATCTACAGTAAGTTCAAGGAATAAATTCATGGCAGATAATTTCCTGGAACGCCACCGCGAAGATTACGAGCAGCGCAAGGCTGCCTGGCTGAGACGCAAGAAGCATCTTCCCAAAATCAAGAAGCCTGCCATTCTGCGTCCTGATGATGAAGCTTTATAAAAGATTCTATATGAAAAAATCCCAGCTGGAAGTTCTTTTCCAGCTGGGATTTTTTCATATCCTCAGTTTTATCTTCTTTCTATTTTCTATGAGAGAATGGTGAACTTGGCAAACTTCAGAAGCAACTGCTTGGTTCCTGCATTCTGGAATTCTACTGTTGCCTTCGTATTTTCACCGGTACCTTCTATCTTCAATACCGTTCCTATTCCAAAACGCTGATGCTCGATTCTACAGCCCTCGCTGAGAGAACCTGCAGCTGAGGACGCATTAAAAGCTGAAGAACCAGCTGATGCAACGGATGAAGAACTAGCGGTATCACCCATGATTCTATGCACCGCATTCACAGCTCTTACAGATTTAAATCCTGGTTTTGGATCTGCAATAAACTGCGAAGCTACAGGCTTAGCGTTCTGAGATTCACGCCTATAGCCTGACCTGTCTCTATCCCATGGCATTCTTCCACCATAACCACCATCAGAACCATAGCCACCAAATGAACTTCTTCCCCCACCGAATGAAGATTCAGGAGTCTCTTCTCCTCCCTCAATCAGACTGGCATCAATCTCATCGATGAAGCGGCTCGGATTATCAAATTCCATCTTGCCATATCGGAAACGGTTCTTGGCATTGGTCAGGATGCAATGCTTCTCGGCACGGGTAATCGCAACATAGAGCAGACGACGCTCCTCTTCCAGTTCCCTGACAGAAACTGCAGCAAGCGGACTCGGAAAGATATTCTCCTCCAAACCTACTACGAAAACAGTAGCAAACTCCAGACCCTTTGCCGCATGAATCGTCATGAGCGAAACTCTCGGTTCATCCTTCTCTCCCTCACTGTCCGCATCCGTCAGCAGCGCTACGTCCTGCAGATAATCAGTAAGATAGGCTTCATCCATTCGTCCCTCTTCCTGGCGTCCAGCCACGAAGGTCTGCATACCACTCAGAAACTCCTCCAGGTTTTCCTGGCGAGCCAGGTCATCGGCATTCTTGCCCGACATGATATCCTCGCTGATTCTACTCTCCCTGATGATGGCATCACCCAGTTCATAGACATCCAAGGTATGCGAACGGTCGATGAACGAAGAGATGAGCAGACGGAAATTCTCGAGTTTCGTCTGCGCTCCCTTGTTGACATTCAGTCCGTAATGTTCTATATTACCTATTACCTCCCAGAAACTCACCTGGTTCTGATGGGCACAATCGGCAATCTTCATCACGGTAGTAGCACCGATGCCACGAGCCGGATAATTGATGATACGCTTGAAAGCCTCCTCATCGTCAGGGTTGGCAACAAGACGGAAATAGGCGATGATATCCTTGATTTCCTTACGCTGATAGAAACTCAATCCACCATAAATACGATATGGAATGCCCTGTTTTCTGAACTCCTCCTCGAAGCTGCGGCTCTGGGCATTGGTACGATAGAGAATGGCAAATTGATCATATCCACAATCATCCTGCCGCTTGATGCGCTGGATATTCTTCGCCACTATCAGTGCCTCCTCCTTGTCGCTGTAGGCTGGCTTATACAGTATCTTCTCTCCTTTATCATTTTTACTGAACACCTCTTTCTGAATCTGATTGCGGTTATGATGAATCAGACTGTTGGCAGCCTCCACGATAGTTTGAGTAGAACGGTAGTTCTGTTCCAGCTTAAAAAGTTGGGTTCCAGGCAATTGTTTCTGATAATTCAATATATTGTCGATGTTGGCACCACGGAAGCTATAGATGCTCTGCGAATCATCACCCACGGCACAAACACGCAGTTTTTCCTTACAGAGCTGCATCACAATAGACATCTGTACATGGTTGGTATCCTGATACTCATCCACCAGGATATAATCGAACCTGCCGGCATACTTCTGTCTGATTTCCTCGTGATCTCTGAAAAGCTGGAAAGTAAGCATCAGGAGATCATCAAAGTCCATCGCATTCGCCTGACGGCAACGCTGCACGTATGCCACATAAATCTTTCCGATGGCAGGCATCTTGGCACGCTTGTTCTGCTCCAGGATGGCAGGGTCGCTATCGTAGGCTTCAGCAGTTACCAGGTTGTTCTTCGCCATCGAAATCCGGGCGTGAACGGCAGCAGGCTTATAGGCCTTGTCATCCAGTCCCATCTCCTTGATGATAGCCTTCAGCAGTGAACGTGAGTCACTTTCATCATAGATGGTAAAGTTATTATTGAAACCGATATGCTCAGCTTCAGCACGGAGAATACGGGAGAAGATGCTATGGAAGGTACCCATGTAGAGATGCTGGGCGAGGTCATCGCCCACCAGTTTTCCGATACGTTCCTTCATCTCCCTAGCCGCCTTATTGGTAAAGGTAAGCGCCATGATGCTCCAAGGCTTCATGCCCTGGCTCAGGAGATAAGCAATCTTATAGGTAAGCACACGCGTTTTGCCCGAACCTGCACCGGCAATCACCAGCGAAGGTCCGTCAATATACTCTACCGCAGCACGCTGCGCATCATTCAAGTCGTTCAATAAATCCATGAATCAATATTTACAGGAAAAACTATAAACTATTAACTGTTAACAAACAATCACTTCCCCCTATATCCTCCTACAGCCGTGCTTGGGTCGTAGTCTTCACCCTCACGAGGGAACGAAGGGATGAATTTCATCTGATGTTCAATCTGTCGCTGGCGCTTCTTCATATAAGCGCTCGGATACAGGGAGCTGAACTTTCTAGGATTAGGCAGCGTAGCAGCTATCAGGGCACACTCGCCACGGAAGAGATCCTGCGCTTTCTTGTTGAAATGATACTCAGCCACGGCATCGACACCATAGATACCCGGTCCCATCTCGATACTGTTGAGATAGACCTCCATGATGCGCTGCTTGCTCCACATCATTTCGATGAGAAAGGTGAAATACACCTCAAATCCCTTGCGGGTCCAGGAACGGCCCGGCCAGAGGAAAACGTTCTTGGCGGTCTGCTGACTGATGGTACTGGCACCATGCACCTTACCGCCACGGGCATTATTCTTGGCAGCACTCTCAATGGCATTGAAGTCGAAGCCATGATGCTTGAGGAATCGGGCATCCTCGCTCGCCATCACCGCCACAGGCATGTGAGGGGATATCTTATCCATTGAAACCCAGTGATGATGCAATGTAACACTTTCACCATCAGCCACTTGCTGAAAACAGCGGATAATCATCAACGGAGTAACATATACCGGAATAAAACGGTAGGCTACTACAGCAAGAATGGTGGTACTGAAAAACAGCACCACCACCCATCTTACGATATTTCTGATCTTTTTTAAAATCATCTATCTTTTTTTCCCTTTAGGGAATCTGATTCGTTATTTACTTCAATGTACCATTGTTGGCAGCATTCACCATTGCCTGGCTAGCATACATGTAAACCTCTACACGACGGTTCTGAGCGCAGGCTGCAGTAGTATTCACCACAGGATTAGCAGAACCCAAACCCTCTACACTCTTGATCTGGCTGCTGGTAACACCGCATGACTTCAAGTAGGTAGAAACGGCATTGGCACGATTCTGGCTCAAAGGCAGGTTGATGCCATCATTACCTGTAGCATCGGTATAACCCTGGATAGCTACCTCGCAGTCGGCATTGTTCTTCAAAACCTGGGCAAACTGAGCCAAGTCGTTCTTAGCGCTTGCATTGAGCGCATATTTGTTGGTCTGGAAGAGGATACCAGAATCGAAGGTTACCTTAACAGCTGTCAAACCATTGGCATCTGTAACGGTAGAAACCTGCGCATTCTTCACAGCCTCTGCCTCAGCCTTTACCTTATCCATGTGCTTTCCAATCAAGTTACCCGCTGTACCACCAACAGCAGCACCGATGGCAGCACCTACCAATGCACCAGTACCACGATGGCTGTTGTTGAGCAAACCACCTACCAAGGCACCAAGAGCACCACCAGCACCTGCACCAGCAGCAGTACCAGTCTTCTGACTAGTTCCACAACTTCCCAAAACGAGCAGCATTGAGAGCGCTGCAGCAGTAAATTTCATCTTTTTCATACTATAATTCTCCTATATTTATGTTATTTAAATGCAAAGATACGTCTTTTTTCTCCAATATGGAGGGTTTTCTAATATTTTTTTGTAATTTTGCATGCAAATTTAAGGGTATTTGTCCAAATGGCGAAAGGAAATCGCCTATTTCGGGGCGGAAATTCCCTATTGGGCGTGTTTTCACGCTCAAAATATGTCGTGTTTACACGCTCAAGATATATAGCAGAATTTAAAAACAAAATATATAATTAGTAATATGGCTAAAGAACTTAAGAATTTAACCAAGCGCGCTGACAACTACAGTCAGTGGTACAATGATTTGGTAGTAAAGGCTGATCTCGCTGAGTTGTCACCAGTTCGTGGTTGTATGATTATCAAACCATACGGTTACGCTATCTGGGAGAAGATGCAGCAGCAGCTCGACAAGATGTTTAAGCAGACAGGTGTACAGAACGCATACTTCCCTCTCCTCATCCCGAAGAGCTTCTTCTCTCGTGAGGCAGAGCACGTGGCAGGTTTCGCCAAGGAGTGTGCTGTGGTTACTCACTATCGTCTTCGTTCTACAGAAGATGGTACAGAGGTTGAGGTGGATCCTAATGCCAAGCTCGATGAGGAGCTGATCATCCGCCCTACTTCAGAGACCATCATCTGGAACACATATAAGAACTGGATTCATTCATGGCGTGATCTCCCTATCCTCTGCAACCAGTGGTGTAACGTGATGCGTTGGGAGATGCGTACCCGTCCATTCCTCCGTACTTCTGAGTTCCTCTGGCAGGAGGGTCATACTGCTCATGCTACCAAGGAAGAGGCTGAGGCAAAGGCTCAGGAGATGCTGAAGGTATATGCTGAATTCGCTGAGAAGTATATGGGTGTGCCTGTATTGCAGGGTGTGAAGAGTGAGACAGAGCGCTTCGCCGGTGCTCTCAACACTTATACCATCGAGGCAATGATGCAGGATGGCAAGGCGCTGCAGAGCGGTACTTCTCACTTCCTGGGTCAGAACTTCGCCAAGAGCTTCGATGTTACCTATCTGAATAAGGAGAACAAGCCTGAGTATGTATGGGCTACTTCATGGGGTGTTTCTACCCGACTGATGGGTGCCCTCATCATGGTTCACAGCGATGACAACGGTCTGGTATTGCCTCCAAAGCTGGCTCCTATCCAGGTGGTAATCATTCCTATCAACAAGGGCGACGAGCAGTTGGCTCAGATTACAGCCAAGTTGCAGCCTGTTATCGACCAGCTCCGCGAGTTGGGCATCACCGTGAAGTATGATGACAACACAGCTAAGCGTCCTGGCTTCAAGTTTGCTGACTACGAGTTGAAGGGTGTACCTGTTCGTCTGGCTATGGGTGGCCGTGACTTGGAGAACAACACCATCGAGATCATGCGTCGTGATACCTTGGAGAAGGAGAACGTAAGCTTCGACGGCATCGTAGAGTGCGTGAAGGATATGCTGGAAGATATCCAGAAGAACATCTTCGAGAAGGCTCGTGCTTACCGTGATGCTCACGTATATGAGTGCGACAACTATGAGGAGTTCAAGGAGCGTGTAAAGAATGGCGGTTTCTTCCTCTGCCACTGGGACGGTACAGCCGAGACCGAGGCAAAGATCAAGGAGGAGACTCAGGCAACCATCCGTTGCGTGCCATTCGCTTACGAGCAGACTCCAGGTGTTGATATGGTGAGCGGCAAGCCTGCCGTAGCTCGCGTGATCATCGCAAGAAGCTATTAATTATTAAAAAAACGGTGTCGGGAGATTCCCGGCACCATCCAATATCAAATATGAAGCAGCTGATACTCTACATCATTTTTCTGATGTCCATGGTTTTCTCAGGCTATGGAGAGGTATCTGCTGCTTCTATTTCTTTATCCCATCAGGATTCTTTAACTGTAGAAGCTACTGATGCTGCGCACAAGAAGGATGGACTTGCCAAGGTTACACCTCACCAGCAAGAGCAGGATGCCCAGCTGGAAGATGCATCCAATGCCGCCTATCGGGTATGCAGCAGTCGTCCACAGCGTTTATTGCCAAGTGGCAATATACATGGCAACCCATCTGCAAGCAGTAGATTGCTAATCCATAGAATCCGATTTTTATCATCCCTTTTATCAGTCATAGAAGGTGCGAAGGAGCCTTTCCGCCAGGAAACTGCCCCTATCCACTTTGATGTCGCCAGCAAGTATTATATCATTTGCCTGCGGCATCTCATCTGTTAGTTCTTCTTTTTATATAATAACCTGTAAAGCTTTTGCCCTTACAGGGCGACAGGTTTGTGCCCGTTAATACCCAGGGTGTTGCCCTGGGCTAGGAGCTTCTGCCCTTTCAGGGCGTATGGAGCCATACTAGCAAAAAGTCGGCATATAATAAAGTGGCATATAATAAAGCCAGTATATAATAAGGTGTATGCATGGCATACGATTATTTACAAAAAACAGATTTATAT
>ERZ1026848.978-NODE-978-length-15429-cov-4.663263_pt1 | contig 15429 bp, 7 predicted proteins | sample MGYA00380154_ERZ1026848 | MGnify/ENA primary metagenome ERZ1026848 (study PRJEB33269, sample SAMEA4719790) | human gut metagenome | biome: human-associated habitat; feature: organic feature; material: feces | place: Cameroon | collected 2013-10 ...
AGCACGTTGCACGAGCGAAAAAAAAATCCGTGCAATCGGTGTGATCCGTGAGCATTTTAGTGGCTCAGCTTCGCTTCGCCGCTTTCAACTGCAAACTTAGTGCTATAATATCTGAATGGTTTTACTGGACAGCAATAATTCTCTATCCCGACGCGAGACGCGTCGCCCCCATTAGAGTTAGCGTTTTGAGCCTACGCTTTCTTTGCCGCGTGTTCCAGACGGCTATGTAAAAAGGCGGGTGGGTTAATGCCCCACCGCCACCTTGAAGGTGCGGCCCTCCGTCACGGCGTCAGAGCACACAGTGATGAGGTAAGGGCCTGCCGGCAAGTTGAAACTGTACGACACGGCAGCAGGCTGGAACTCGCGCACAAGGCGACCCGTGGGGTCGAACACAAGCACCGCACGCAAGCAATCGTCGGGCGCGGTGGTGGCAGTGACCATGCCCCCTTGTGAGGCCCAGCAGCGCAAGGCCGTTTGCACGGGTTGGGGCGCAATGGCTTGCGATGTGAGCGCGTAGCGGCCCACCGCATTGGGCGTGAGTGTAACAGCCGTGCTGTCGGTGAGCAGCGTGTAGTGCTTGGTGTGCGCATCGTATAAGTAGAGCGGTTTGCGCAGCTGGTCGGTGCCAGCTATGCGCAGCGTGGCAGCAGCGGAGGCAGGGGCCACAATGCCCAGCGGCACATTGCACAGGTCGGGCACATGGTTGATGGCAGCCGCCAACTGGCCCGCCATGGTGTAAAGCGTGAGGGCAGAGCCCGTGGTGTTGGAGTCGAACATGGCCTCAACGTCCTCACCCTCCTTAAAGTCGGCCGCGGCCCCCTTGTCCGCCACAATGCTTGCGCTGGTGGTATGGCTGCCGCTGGTGAGCGTAAGGCGCAGCGTGGCCTCAGCCGACTGCGTTACGGCCGAGGTGAAGGGCACCGTCATGATGGGCAGAAACTCAATGTTTTGCAGCAAGGTGCCGCTCACGGGTTTGACAAAGAAAGCCGTCATGGGCGCCACCACATTGTCGGCACTGGCATCGAAGGCACACATCTGCCCGTTCTGCATGGTCCAGTATTTGGGGTAGAGCTGCGTGTTCTGGTCGAAGAAACGCTTCATGTAGAGCGACGACATGTAAGGGTTGCCCACAAGGTAGTAGCCGTTGTCCTGGTGCTTGTTAGCCTCGTCGATGCTGATGACGAGGCGTCCGGTGAGCTTTTGCGGGTCGCCCACTGCGGGGTCGGAGGTGGCCAGTTGGCCTTGGCCGGTGCGTGCAGGCAGCGGCACCGTTTGGCGCTTGGTGCCATCGGCGCGGTAGTAGGCATACTGCGTGTCGGCCTTAGGCAGGCGCACCAGGGTGGGCTGGCCCGTGAGCGGCTTGTCCTCGCTCAGCAGGGCCGCGCCGCGGCCGGGGGCATAGGGCACCGTCACATCGTTGTAGCGGCTGCTCCACTGCTGCATTACGGCCAGGGTGTCGGTGCCACTGAACGAGTCGTAGTCGATGTAAGCATCGTAGTCGTTGCGCAGGGCGTCATCTTTGTCGGTAATGACCATAGACTTCGCCTTGTCCCAGCTGCGCTGGTAGATGGGGTAGCCCGCGCGGCTGTTTACTGCGTCATTGTAGGTGATGGGCTTGAAAGCCTCGGTAAGCTGGCGGCCAGTGGCCTGCGGCACATAAAAGTCGCCAGCGTAAACCGACTTAAGCGGCGAGCTCCACATGGTCCACTCGCCCGGCTGCATCTCAACGTCCACCCACGCCTGGTTGTACTGCAAGTATTGCTGGTAGCGCAGTTCGGCACGCGGCTTGAAGTACACCTGGTCGCACGTGTTGGCATAGAAGCGCACACAGTCGTAATAGGTGCCTGTGGCCGATGTGACAGGCTTGTCGTTGAGCATCATGTAGTAGGCTATGTTGGCGGTGGCCGGCGCATTCACTGCGTTGTCAAGGTAGGTGAGCAGTGAGTCGTGTGTGGCCACGGAGTAAGTGCCAAGGAAGGGAGGCTCCCCACCAGTTGGCACAATCACCTTGGTGGTGCGCAGCGGAATGAAAGCGTGCGGTGTGCTGCCGGCATCGCTGCCCGCAGTTTGCTGCAGCCCCGGAATGTCAGTGCCATAATCCTTGTAGGTGGTGCTGTACAGTTCGGCCTTGCTGGCGCGTCGCCAGTTGGCATCGTTGTTCCAGTTGTCGTTGTTGGCCAGTTGGTTGGTCCACGTCACATACTCGGGTATGACCTGCAGCGTGATGTAGGTAGTGCCCTTGCAGGTGTTGGCCGAGCCGGGGTCCTGTGTGGCATCGTAGTATTGCATTTCGAGCGTGTAGTCGTAGCCCTCGTGCAGTTCGATGCCCGCAGCCTTGGCCGGTGCCAGATTGAACGACAAGTTGCGTGTGGTGGGCTGTATGGTGGCGTTTTGCACTGTGCCAAAGCTCTTGCCAATGTTGGCCGTGTTGAGTGGGTCGTTGGTGGCGCTCAGTATGAGCTGTGCCGGGGCAGTGCCGTCATTGCGTGTGACAAACTGCAGGTTGTGCAGTTTGGTGCTGATGGGGCGTTGCGCGTCGGCATAGCTGTGTATGGGCACACGCAGGTAGTTGCCATCCGTTTCGAGGGCGGCCACCTGGTTGAGGTCGAGACGCAGGTAGCGCGCGGTGTGTGCCCATTCGTCGGGATAGGTGACCGAGGGGAAGCCCAGGTTGAGCACAGGCCCGTCGTGGGTGAGTGTGGCCGAGGTTTCGAGCGGATAGCCGCAAATGGTGAAGTGTTGTACCGGCATGGTGCGCGTGTCGGTGTATTGTCCGGCCAGTGGAATGAGCGTAATCTTGACAATGCGGTCGCCGTCGGCAGGCAGGTCGAAGGGTGCCTTGAAGGTGTTGCTTGCCAGCAGATAGAGCTTTTGCTCATACTCGTTGATGCTGTTGCTTGGCACGCCCTGCACATATTGGTGCAACAGCGTGGAATCGGCCTTGGTGTAGCAGCCCTTGGTGGGCTGCAGGGTGGTGGCCTTGGGGTATTCGGCACGAAAGTTGACAAGGGCGGTGTTGAGGCCGCTCACCGCTTGAAAATCGGCTACTGAGCCGCTGAACCAGTCGAAGGGCCAGCGGCTCACCTCTATGCGTCCGCCATTTACGCCGTCGGGCAGCGACAGGCGGCCCTTCATGTGCACCATGACTGTGGTGGCGCCACACTCGGCCGAGAAGGTGGTGTTGACCGAGCCATTCTCGTCGGTCACTACGGCATCTTGCTGCACATAGTCCTGCGGTTCGCTGTAGATGGAGCATGTGGCGTTGGGGGTGCCCCATGACGATGGTTCGTACACCTCCACCCCGTTGACAATGCGGCGCCGCGGCGTGGCTATCGACACATAGTACTGCTTGTGGGGGTCGAGATTGAAAAAGCGGTCGGCCAGTATGAGGTGGTAGTATTCGTTGGCATCTACGTACAGGTTGCGGCGGTTAAGGGTGTCGGTGCTGTGCACCACAATGGCGCCATAGTCGTGTGTGTGGCCGGCATTGTAGGTAGAGTCGCCATACGCCGTGTTGACCGGTAGCCCCGTGTCGGCATGCACCAGCCGCCAAAAGAGCGGGCGTGTGATGTCGGTGGTGGCGTCGGTATAGTTGGGCAGTTCGAGAGCGTCCTTCACTTGGCCGTACACCATGGTGAGTTTGAGTTTGGCGCCATTCTCGCGGTTTTTGCAGATGTCGGCATCGTCGCTTTGCTGCAGCACCTCAATCTTCGGGTTTTTAACGTAGATGCGTATGTCGTCAATGGCAAAGTCGTTGCCACCAGTGCTGGCTCCCTGATTGTCGACGGTGATGTAAAAGTGTGAATACTTTTCGGGGTGTGTGCCAGTTGCTATTACCGAGAACGCAAACACTTGGTACCACCGGCCGGTTTCGGTGGCACCTACCGACTTGAAATCGCCCGAGGCAAACGACTGTATGAGTTGGCTCTGCTTTTTCCCCGTTTGTTGGTCGATGGCCTCGCCGTAGAGCTTGAACATGAGCTGTGGCGGCGCGGCAGTCATAGCAGTCATGTTGGCAATGTTGATAGCGGCAATGACGGTAGAACCTTCGCACAAGTTGGCATCGAAATCGGTTGAGATAATGGGGCGTGCCTCGTCGGTTGCATCAAGGTATACGAAATAGCCGTATTGCTTGCCGCCTGTGCGGTAGTAGGTGGCATCGTAAAGCGTTCCAGAGGCATAGAAACAGTAGTTTCCCTTGACGTTCTTTGAGGCAACGGGGTCGTTCATTGACTTTATAATCACGTAGTCGCCATGGTAGGGCGAGTATTTGTACCACTGCTTCATCCAGTCAGAATTAAGGTTCATTTGTGACGTGAGCCCGGGGTACACAAAGCCATAGTAAGTGCGGTTCCAGTCTAACGGTTGGTTCCACTGGTTGTTGTAGGCATTGCCATTGACGTATATTGTGTCAGGCTTGTTATAATTCATGCCCGCCATGTCGTCGAAGCTGATGTCGGCCACTTGGGTGTAGTTGCGTTCGAGCACGGCGTGTGTGCGGTTGTAGTCGAGGCTGTCGATGTCTTGCGGAGCCGATTCAGCACGGAAGTAGCAGGTGTAACGTGCCACAGGCGTGGAGTGCTTGGTGGTGGCAGTGTGGTCGCTGTAGTCGTTGACGTAGGCCAACACATAATAGGGTTGCCCTATGGCCATGCTGCTGATGGTGTGCACGTCTGATGAGGGCTGGCCAAGACCGTCGCTCACGGGCCTGTATTCGCCTTTGAACGATTCTATGTTGATATTGATGTCATATCGGTTTTGGAGCATAGCCTCGGTTCCTTCGGCATCTTTCAGTATGTGGTAGTAGTATTTAGTGCCGATACGTGTGATGGCCGTCCATGTTACCGTTTTGCCCTGGCATAGCGTGGTGCCGAAGTGGCTCTCCTGTGACGGGGCAGCAAAGTCGGTGTTGGTGTAAGGGTAGAAGTAGTACATGCTCAAGTCGCTGATGGCCATGCGCAGGGTGATGTTGCCCTTGTAGCCATTGTACATGCCGAGCGTTATGTGGCCGTTGTCCTCGTAGGCAGTGCCAGACATGAGGGCTTTTTTGATGTTGTCGGCAATATCGGTGGCTGGGCGCACCTTGAACAGATAGCGCAGCGAGAGCGTGGGCTCGTATTTAACGTCAGGGGCTGTGCCGGGGTAGTCCTTATAGCGGCTCACATCGCAAGCCACGTCGGTGCCGGTCCAACCGCTTGTTGGGGTGTTGAACATTACAGAAGCCACATTCTCAACCGTGGCCCACTCATTATAGCCAAGTTGATATTTGAACAGGCCGTATGACTGGTCGTGGTCGTCATAACATGGCTCCTCGAGTTGGTAGCCAGTGTTGTTGGTGGTGCTGATGTAGGTGCAGGCGCGGTCGGTGGCATTGTCGTACCACCTCCAATATCCAGTCGGCTCGATGGAACTTGTAGTCTTGTCGCTGCCATCATGGCTGGCTATAGGTACGATAAGTTTGCGTTTCTCGCCAGGTTTAACGTAGTATTGGTAGGTCCATTGCGCCACTTGTTGGCGGCCGTCTTTCAGTCCTTCGGGGGCATAGTTGTAGGCATAGCCCGAGGAGTGCTGGAAAGTGTAAGGCTTGTAAGTATATTCTGTCACCGACGTCCATGTCACGGGGTCTTGTGCTACAAAGTAGTCGGGGTATTTGGTGTCGACATTGACAAGATTACCAGCTACCAGGCCGGTGTTATTGTCGCTATAGAGACGCACCACTTTGATGTCGCTGGGCGTTTTGCCTGCTGGCAGGGTGATGCGCAAACTTTGTGGGTTAGTTGTAGCTGAAGTGCGTGAGTAGAATGTTTGGCCTTGTGGCGTTTTGTAAAATGCCCCCAATACAGGCCATAAGGTGTTGACAGGTGCTATGTAGTCTTGGCTGTTTTCAATCATCTGTCCTGTGGCGCGGTCAACCAGATACAAGCGTGAGAATTTATTGTTCCCAGCATCGGCTGTTATCTCAAAGTTCGTGGCATTCTTACTGCAAGTGAAATAGGCTTGGTCTGCCGTTAAGTGTGAGGCGTCAGTTGTAATATAGCAGGCTCGGGCATTAGTCTGGTCCACCAGTCTGAAACTGTATTTGAGCTGGAACTTGGCGGGTTCGGCCGTTACGGCACCGTTGGCAGTGGTGAGGGGGTTGGTGTCGTCAATTTTGGCAATGAGCGCCACGACCTTCTGGCCCACAGTGCCGGCATTCACGTAGTTGAGGTCGAGAATGGCGGCGCTGTTGGCCGAGTTAAAAGGCGTGGTGGTGAGCGTGTTGCACCAATAAAGGCACTGCGTGTCGGTTATGTGCCCCTTGCCGGTGGTGGCCGGGGTGAGTTTGCCGTCGATGTTGGCCAAGGTGCCGTCGGCATTTTCGATGTACCAACGTATGTAGAGCGACTGCCCTGAGGCGTTCTCTTTCAGTCCTAAATCGGCCAGTATCCTGTCATAGTACTTGCTGAGTTTGATGGCCGTCACATCAGTCTTAGTTTCGGCTATAGAGCCAGATGCCACATTGTTGAGGTAGGCATGTGCCACGTTGGCATCGGCCACGGCCGTCACGCTCCAGGCACGGACTGTGGCGGTGTGGAATAATAACAACAATAGTAATGACAGACGTATGGTGAGATGCTTTGTCATAATGGTTTATACAATGATTGTTATGGACGCACGATGCGCACACGGCACACAAGGGTGCGCCCCGTGGCGTTGTGGGTGAGGTAAAGTGTGTGGTAGGCCTGGCCGGTGGCGGTGCCAAAGGTGCCGGTGATGTAGCCGCCACGGACGAACCATGCGGGGGCTGTGGCATAGAAGCCGGTTGGTGGTGCGGCAGGATAGGTGTCGGTGCTGAAACGGCTGAATGTCCAGTCGGTATCGGCCACGGCCGCACCATTGTCAAAACGTGTGACCTTGGGGGTGAGGCGGAACTCACCGCCGGCGTTGAAGGTGCAGGTGAATGTGCCGTCGGCCTCCTTGACCGAGCAGGGCAGCACGCCAATGGCGGGAAAGTCGAGCGGTATGAGGTCGAGCTTGATGTTTTGCAGGGTGATGGGTATGATGCGCCAGTCGTTGCGGGCAATGAAGTGCCAGTTGCCATTGTCGTTGCTCACCACGCTGTAACGTTGCTGGGTGGTGGTGCCGTCGGCCATGGTGAGTCCCACGGTGAGCATGAATTGGCCAAAGGTGTTGGCGGGGGTGGTGCACTCGTTTACGTAAAGTGTGTGCGTGATGCTTGCGCCATTGGCCACAGCCTTGTTCAGCGCCAGATCGTATACCTGCTGTGGCTGTGTGCCGTTGAGGCGCGGCTGTTGCACCACTTGCGTGTTGGCGTCGGTGGGTGTGGCCGAGGGGAACAGCATGACGTTTTGCACGCTGCTGGAGGTCGGATTGGCGCTGAGGCGGTCGATGCTGATGGTGTTGAGGGTGATGTCGGTGCCGGTGCTGTTGGTAATGTTGAACTGCAGTTTGGCCAGCATGCGCACCACGTAGAGTGTCTTGGTTGTTTCGTTATCCTTGTTGGTAAGGCTCATGTGGCAAATGCCTGTCATGGGTATGCCTTGTGCGCGGCCCTTGGTGGCATCTTTGGCTTTGGGGTCGAAGCCGTTGCCGTCGATGTGCCAGGTGGCCGAGGCTATGTCGGGCATGGTGCCGCCCTTGGCAAATGTGTGCCCGGTGCCCTGCTCGAGTTGCGCCAGGGAGATGTTGGCAAAGGAGTAGAATGTCTTGTTTGAGGCGGTGGTTTGCAGATTGGTGGCCACATTGTCGGCCTCAACGTTATTGGGGGTGGTGGCGGGTGTGAACACCTGTTCGATGGTGTGGTCGGCGTCGTTGACCATGATGACCACCCAATTCTCGATGAGTTCGTCGCCCTGCTCGTAGTTCCAGCCTAATGCGGGTGATGCGCTGGCCTTGCTTTGGGCGTCTTTGCTTTGTGTGTCTTTGCTTTGTGTGGCAATGCGCAGAGACAGCTTGATGGGTGTGCCGTCGGTAGCAGGGGGCGCTATGGGGTCGCTGCTGCAGGCCGCCAGTATGATTGACAATAATAGTATGCTGAGCAGGTGTTTCATTGGGCTTGTGTATTTGCGTTGAATGCTATTGATTGTGTATTCGTTGTAGAATTTCGTAGTGTGTTTGCAGCTTGTCCGTAATGATGTTGTTATGCTCACGGATCGCACTGATTACACGGATTAGTAGTTGCGTGTTATCGCGCCACGGAGGTGACGGATATAACGGATTTTGTGAGCATTGCATGCTCACTCTGCAGCTTGTCCGTAACGATGTTGTTATAGCTCACAGATCGCACTGATTACACGGATTAGTAGTCGCGTGTTATCGCACCACGGAGGTGACGGATATAACGGATTTTGTGAGCATTGCATGCTCACTGCGCAGCTTGTCCGTAATGATGTTGTTATGGCTCACGGATTACACTGATTACACGGATTAGTAGTCGCGTGTTATCGCACCACGGAGGTGACGGATCTAACGGATTTTGTGAGCATTGCATGCTCACTCTGCAGCTTTGGCTTAATTGTTGCATAATCATAGTTTGCGTGTTTGTCTGCGGGCTCGTAACGGGCAGGTGGCGAAGTGAGCATGCAATGCTCACAAAATCCGTTAGATCCGTTACCTCCGTGGTGCGATAACACGCGACTACTAATCCGTGTAATCAGTGTGATCCGTGAGCCAAAACAGTGCCTAACAGCCAAGTAGCGAAGTGGACACACTCAACCTACTATCACACGCTTGATGTTATGTTGGATATCAACACAGTTGAAGTTTACTAAGAGTCCTAAGCGCTTGTTCGTCAATCTTAGGTAGGTCTGTAATTGCTTAAAGTGTATAGGATGCAATTCGTCAACAGACTTCAATTCAATTATAATCAAATCGTCAACTACCAAATCTGCACGGAACTTGCAACTAAGTGCCTTCTCTTTGTATGTTAAAGGCATATCAACTTGTCTCTCAACTTTGTGACCCATTATTTCAAGTTCTATGGTTAATGACTCCTCATAGATTTGCTCTAATAAGCCTGGGCCCCAATAGTTGTAGACATTGAATATGGCCCTTCTTATATCATATGTGATATCTTCGTATAGCAGCATCGTGATAATTATTACATAATAACATCGCTGTGCTTGTAGCGTTGCCATGGCACCACACGTATTTGCAGCGTGATGTTGAAGTTGTCGGGGGTGCGTCTAATGCTTGTGATGCGCACGCGGTAGATGTTGTTGCGCACAATGCCGTAGGCCAGGGGCAGGGCCAGGTTGGGCTTGGACGCCGTGTCTGAAGAACGGTGGCGAATGTCAAAGTCGTAGGCACGGTCGTAAGCCTTGCTCTCCTCGCCGTTAGGCAAGTAGGTGCCGAAGAAGCGCAGCCCCGTGGCGTAGGTCCTGACATCGTTGCTTTGCTGCAAGGCCACGCTGAGTGTGTTCTCGGCGGTGTAGGCCACTATGTAGTAGGGGTTGGCAGCATCGTCGGGATTGGCGTGGTTGCCCTGCCGCACTGGGTATATGGTGCGCAGCTGGGCACTGTTCTGCGGCAAGGCGTTGTAGCGGTTCAGCGCTACGTAGAACGCGTTGTAGGCTTCGGCCGTGGTGGCCGGGTTGCCCTTGTGCAGTGTGAGCGGGTCGGCCACATAGCATGGTGTGCCGTTTTCGGTGTTCTCGCCGCCAAGGTAGATGACACCGCCCGTGGGTGCTTGTGTGGTGGCGTCGGCAGCCATGCTCTGCTCGAACAAGGTGCTTTGCTGCGTGATGTTGTAGGGCGCTACAAACTTGAGGCGGAACTTGCTGGTGGTGGCTGAGCCGTCGGTGTCGGTAACGGGATATTCGTAGTAGATGGTGCCGTCGGCCGCCGTCTTGCGATAGGCCGCATCGGGCACAAAATCAATGCGGGCGGCCAGGCGGTCGAGGTCGATGGGCTGGCCGCTGGTGGTGGTAAAGGCATCGTCGGCCGTGCCGGCATGGTTGCTGCCCGTGCCCACTATTATTTGCGCGTCGGCGGCCGATGTCATGACAAAGTCCGATTGGCGTTCGGGCCAGGCGGTGCTTTGGTCGGCATAGATGTTGTTGGCCCAGGGTGTGCCGTTGTATATTTGTGTGCGCACCTCGGCCAGAGTGTGACCATCGAGCGCGGCATAGTTGGCATTGGCCACCACCAGCACGTTGTATGTGCCATACTCCATGTTGGCAGGCAACAGCCGGCTGCCAGTGGTGTAGGTGGTGATGGTGCCGCCGGCCGTGGTGGCAAGCGGCTGCACGTCCCAACAAAAGGCGCGCACAGTCACCTTGTCGGCATTGGTCGCATTGATGCCGCCCTCAGCCCCCTTGAAGAGTATGATGGTGATTTGGCTGATGCTGTTTTCGCGTGGCAACCCCTCTTCGTCAGCAGTGGCGCGCTGCTTGCGTCCTGACGCCACTTGCACTTGCATACGCACATAGGTGTTGGGCCCCACCACCGGGGTGGCGGGCTCGGCAGTGTCGTTGTGACAGGCCGACAGGAGCAGCCAGGCGGTGCAGAGCAATGTGAGGTGATATGTCAGTAATCGCAGTTTCATTTGTCAGGTGAAATGATGTGGGTAAGTAGGTGGACTAAATGTCCTCGTTCTGAATGCGCACAGCCCATGAGAGGACGCCAATTCCGATGCTTGCATAGCTCCAGCTGCCGCCCTTGAGGTAGAACGACAGACGGTAGTCGTAGCCGCGGTCGAGGAACTCCTGTGCCGTGTAGTTACGTTCGGCCGACGAGCGCAGGCGTTGCAGAAAGTCGGCCAGGTCGATGCGCACCACGTTTTGCTGCGTCCTTTTGTTGTAAATGACAAGCTGCGCGTTGTGTGCGGCGTCGGCACCGCTGTGGTAAATGATGCGCGAGGTCGTGAAATCGGCGTGTGCCATGCGGCCGGGAGCCTGCGTGTTGTTAGTGTTCGGGTAGGTAGTGACGGAGGCCGTGTTGATGGGGTCGGTGGTGTTCCACGTGGCGTATGGCGTGTAGCGGAGCGTGGTGCGCTCGTCCACTGTGTTGTAGCCGTCCACCGCGGCGTTGCGGTCGGTGATGGTAAACGTAAAGTCGTTCACATCGAGGCCGGCCGGATTGTCAAGGTCGCGCAGCGTGATGTTAATCTGCTTTGTGTCGCGCACCAATGAGCAGGTGTCGGCCTGTGTGGCAAGCTTGTCGTTGTAGCGCACCGTGACGGGGCGGGCCGACTGTCCCACCCACAGCGTGTCGAGTGGCAGGGCAGCGTTGTCAACCATCATGGTGTCGGCCACCCCGCTTATAGGTTTGGCGGGCAGGGCAATGCGCAACGTTTGCAGATTGTCGCTGGCCGACTGTGGTGCCGACACTTTGAAGCGTGCGCCCGCTGTGGCCTGGCATTCGGCATAGGGCCGCTGAAAGGCTACAGCCTGATATTGGTAAGTGCCGGGAGCTATGTCGAAGTGTACGCAGAAGTCCTTGCTCTTGAGCGGCTGTGCTGCAGCGGTGTTCTGCACGGTGCGCTGTTCGAGATAGTGGCCGTTGGCATCGAACAGATAAACGCTCACGGCTCCCACGTGGTCGGTAAACATGTCGGCGCGCTGCAGGTTGTAGTTGTATTTGAAGTGTATGTCAAGCCCTTGCGGACAGGGAGGCAGGTCTTCCTTCATGTCGGCACATGAGGCCAGACCTGCTGCGGTGGCCAGCACGATGAGGGCTTTGCTGAGTAGGTGTGTCATCTCAATTTGGTGTGGAGAGTGTGTGGTATGTATGCTGTGACCGCACGGTTGGCGGCGCGTAGTGTCGGTATTGGTGGCAGCGCATTGTGTAATGGTGTGGCTGCAGAGGCAATATCCCGCTGTATTTTGCCATGCGCCCAGCGGCAGGGCGTGGTGTGTGAGTATAGAAAAGCATTGGGGGCTCGCCATGAGCCGTGGGCTGTGTTTGTATGGTGAGCCCCCAATGGTAAGGTTATAAATTAGAGTTCAGCATCTTGAGTGTGTTTGCTCCATGAGAGTACGTTGATGCTTACAGAGATATAGTTCTCAAGCACATCGTCGGGGTCGTTAGTGAATGCGGGTATGGTGGCATCGCCAAGTGTCTGAATCTTGTTCACGCTGATGTCGTACCAGTTGTTGCGCACTACGCCGTAGCGGCCAAGGAACCAGTCAATGTTGGTACCCGTGGCACTCGGATATATTAGGCTGTTGACGCCGGCTTTTACGCCCTGTCCGGCTACATTCCAAGGTGTGTCGGTGTCGCCAAAGTGCTTGATGCGCACGGCATAGTATGCCACGCCGCCCTTGTAGCGAACGATGTTGGGCAGAGCCTTATTAAGGTCGGTAGTGAAAGTTCTAAGTGTCTCCTCAGTAGCACCGGCTGCGGTTTTGCCCTTAAAGGTTGCCGTTGCAATGGTAGTTGCACCAGCCGTAGTGGTGCTGAAGGTGATGTCGAATGAAGGCTCTATTTTGTGATCATCAGTCCATTTCTTCACGTTAGACTCCTTAAGCAGAATGTTCTTGAGGCGTTCGGCCAGAGTGGCTTTGGTGTAAACAACCTCCTTGTTGTCGTTGACGGTATAGAGGTCAGCATCATAGGTGCTTGTGCCGGGTGCAGACATTTTAACACCAAGCACCACGCGGGTAGTCTGGTCTTGATTTTGAGCCGTTACTTGGAAGGTGTTCTCGTTGCAATACTGCGGGTGCTCGTTGCCAAACGCTGTGCTGTTGCCAAACGCTGTGCTCATGCTTGTGTTGCTGGCTATTCGGTTGTAGTTGTCAGCATTGGCGGTGGTGGTAGCATATTCGGGGTCTTGGGCAAATGCCGTGCGGTAAAGTTTGACATTAGCGTTGGGGTTCACTGGTGTGTCCCACACAAAGCGGTACTTGTTGGCGTCTGCAGCCTTGTCGGAATAGAGTTTGTTCCAATTATTGTCATACTGGCGCACGATGTAGCTCTTCTTGTTGGTGTTGTCCACCGCCCAGTTGTACAACTTGTAGCTTATCTTGCTGGCAGCGTTATTCTGGTTAGCCACGAGTTCTCCAGTCTTGTTCTGTACAGTCACCTTGGCTACGGCACGCTCTACATAAATCTCGGCAGCGGGCTTCGACTTGGCCTCGGCCTCGGTAGTGTAGATGTTGCTGGTCACGTCGGCCAATGTCTTGATGGCGGCATCGGTGCCTGGGGCGGTGGCGCCGCCAGGTTGGGTGCAGAGCGGGGCATTGGTCATGAATATGCCGTTGGTAGCCACGTTAGAGGCAAAGGGTGTTGTGCCGTCGGTATTTGTGCTGGCAATGGCCTTAGAGAAGTTGGCAAAGTTTGCAGTTGTGGCGTAATCTCCAGGTGTTATATTGGCGGCAAAAGTCAGTGTGTGAGTGGTGCCATCGACGGTAAACAAACCATTGTTGTTGAGCACCACCAAAGCGTAGATGTGTTTGTTGCTGTCAGATGGCTTCTTCGTGTCGTTGGCAAAGGCAATACGCTTTGTGAGCGTCACGTGGTTGGGGGTGTCGCCCACCGCCTCAAAATCGCTGTTGCTGAGTGCGTAGGCACCTTTGATCGTGGCTGCATTCTCATCGTCGCCCCCCTCAAAGAGCACGAGGTAAGCGTTCTTGATGCCGTACTCGCTGGCCAAACCGTCGTCGAGTGTGGCGCGGCTGCCGCGGTTGTTGTCGGTAGGCAGGTTGAGGCTCATCTTGACAAAGCCTCCCTTGCTCAGGTCGATGGGGTTTGACCCACCATTGTCTACTACATTGTCGCTGCTGCAAGCACCTAATGCAAGGGTGGTGGCAAGAGCTAAAGGTAAATAAATCTTTTTCATAAGTCTTATGTATGTAAAGTTTATATAGAGTGCTTAATTGGCAGCTGTAATGAGCGTCAAGTTGCGCTTGGCCTCGTCGGAGCCGTTGGCGGCAGCCTGCTCAAAGAGTTGTTGGGCCTGTGCCAAATGGCCTTGAAGCAGGGCCAGCACGCCGCGGGCATTGATGGCGGCAGGCGTTTGGCCGGCACGCTTGAGGTAGCTCCCGGCGCGTGTGATGTCGGCTTGGCGCAGTGCTACGCTTGCAGCGTTGAGGTTGGCTTCGGTGTCGGCGGGATAAACGTTGGCAGCGGTTTCAATCACCTCGTTGTACTGGTCGCTGCCCGGCTCGTAAAGGGCCGCAATGCGGTACATTTTGGTGAGCGAGAGCAGCCTTGGCTCTGTGCTGATGAGGGCAGCGGCCTCGCGGTCGCTCATGGGGCGTATTTTGTACTTCACCTCATAGTCGGAGTGGCGCAGGTAGGGGTAGCAGGCGTTGAGCAGAATGCTGTAAGCCTCGGGGTAGCGTTGCTTGAGCTGGGCATCTTTGGCGTCGGGGTCCATGTCGGCACGCACAATGGCGAGCAAAGCCTGCTTGTCAGCCATGTTGCTGCGCACGATAAAGGTGTCGAGCCCTGCCCAGTCCTCGGGGGTGAAGTCTACATGATACGTTTTGGCCGGTATGTCGTACTGGCTGCGCACATATTCCTTGAGCGTGGCAGCGCGTCCCTGTGCCAGACGGGCATTGTTGGTCCACGACCCCTCGGGCGAGGCATAGCCGTGAATGCTGATAGAGGTGATGCTCACGTTGGGGTTGTGGCGCACGGTGTCGATGGTACTCATTATTTTGTGCAGCTCGGCCGCATTGTTGTGGTAGTCGGGGTGCAGTTCGGTGCGGTTGACGGGAAAGTCGAGGTAAGCCTTGCCCTGCAGCGAGAGCACGGGGTCGTCGGCACTGACGGCGGGCATCACGTTGGCCAGGGCGCACTTGCGCTCCCAGTGCGGATTGATGTCGACGGGTGTGCCGGCACTGTTGCCCACCAGATTGCCGCACCCGCAGGTGTCGGTGGCAATGCGCACGGTGGCGTCGTTCATCCACGGCTCGAGGTCGATGGCCTCGCGGTAGTTGTAGCATTGTGCGGTGCCGTTGTGGCGCTGCAGCTCAATGGCGTCGGGGTAGTGCTTGTTGCCGTTGCGCAGAAATACGTAGTGCTGGCGGCGTCCGTTCACCATGATGGAGCGCAACGTTTGTGTGTGGCCGTGCTTGTCCTCAATGACGGGGGTGAACACCAGCGTTTGGTTGGAGCGTATGCGCATACTGTCCAAAGTCATGCGCCAGGTTACCACCAGCGACTCGCCGGCCGGCTTGGCCATGGGGCGTGCTGCAAGCTGGTGCATGCTGTTGCCCTGTGCACAGGCGGCCAATGGCGCGAGTGCCAGGAGCGATGTGGCTATGATGTGTTTGATTGACATAAGTTGCTGTTTGATAGTAAGGGGGTTGAGGTGGTTGTGGCAGGCGGGGCGCATTGGGCCGGACCCGCACACCAAAATGTGGCTGTGCACATGGTGGCGTCTGCGTTTAGAACACGTACATCAGACTGAGTGCCAGTTTGTCGGGCCCGAAGTAGTGCTTGCTGTCTCTTATACACATCTCCGAGCCCACGAGACGCTAC
>ERZ1026848.988-NODE-988-length-15353-cov-7.617924_pt1 | contig 15353 bp, 7 predicted proteins | sample MGYA00380154_ERZ1026848 | MGnify/ENA primary metagenome ERZ1026848 (study PRJEB33269, sample SAMEA4719790) | human gut metagenome | biome: human-associated habitat; feature: organic feature; material: feces | place: Cameroon | collected 2013-10 ...
ATAATATAAGTTTGCCATATAAAAGCAAATACAGATATTAACATAAGAAAGGGCGAAACATATGACTTCAGAACAACAAAATCCACTTGCCGTGGACAAAATTTCTTCGCTGATTCTGCGCTTTTCCGTACCGAGCATTATCGCCATGCTTGTCAGTGCGGTATACAACATTGCAGACCAGCTTTTTATCGGAAATGCGGTCGGCACACTCGGCAATGCCGCTACCAACATTGCATTCCCACTTGCCATGATGTGCACAGGACTTGGACTTTTGTTTGGAATCGGCGGTGCGGCAAGCTTCAACCTTCACATGGGTGCCGGCAAAAAAGAAAGAGCTCCCTATTTTGTCGGAAACGCCATCACAATGCTTCTTACCGTTGGCATCCTTCTTTTTGCCATAACCGAATTATTTTTGAATCCTCTGCTGGTCGGATTTGGTTCCCCGGCAGATGTTCTCCCGCTTGCCCGGCAATACGTCCGTGTGACGGCGATCGGTTTTCCTTTTTTAATTCTTACGATCGGAAGCGGACACTTAATCCGTGCAGACGGCAGCCCAAAGATGGCGATGTTTGTAAACATTTCCGGCGCCGTCATCAACATTGTATTGGATGCCGTGTTTGTTCTGGGATTCCACTGGGGCATGTACGGTGCTGCAGCGGCAACCGTGATCGGTCAGGTCATCTCTGCGATTATTGCGGTCTGCTATCTGTCACACTACCGCACAGTAACCCTGCACTCCGAGCATTTCCGGCCGAATGCTTCCCATCTGGCACAGATCTGCTCACTTGGCATGGCTTCTGCCATCAACCAGGTTGCCATGATGATCGTGCAGATTACGATGAACAACCTGCTAAAGCATTACGGTGCACAGTCCGTTTACGGAGAGTCAATTCCGATTGCCTGTTCCGGAATTGTCATGAAAGTCAACCAGCTTTACTTTTCCGTGATTATCGGCCTGTCACAGGGCAGCCAGCCGATCCAGAGTTTTAACTACGGTGCGAAACAGTACAACCGGGTAAAGGAATCGTATCGTCTGGCGATTACGGTCGGTGCCATTGTATCCATTGTATCCTTTCTGCTGTTTCAGATTTTTCCGCGACAGATCCTCGGTCTGTTTGGCAGCGGAAGCAAAGAATATTTTGATTTCGGTGTAAACTATTTCCGGATTTTCCTGCTGTTTACATGGCTTAATTTTATGCAGCCGATTTCCTCGACGTTTTTCAGTTCGATCGGAAAAGCATATAAGGGAACGTTTCTTTCTCTGACAAGACAGATTTTATTCCTGCTTCCTCTGCTTTTGCTTTTCCCGCGTTTCTGGGGAATTAAGGGAATTCTTTATGCGAGTCCGGTTGCGGATGTGTTATCTTTTGCAGTTGGACTGGCAATGGTTATACATGAATTCCAGTTGATCCGGAAGTTGGAAGTTTCTGAACAGAATACAACGACTTTCTAACATGAAAGTAAAAATATATTTTTCTGCAAAAAAGCGCGCAGCAAAAGGGCTTTCACCACTTTTTGCTGCGCGCATTTTTTACGGTTTCAAATCGGCTTTTATTTATTTTTCAGCCCCGATATGAGTTCTCAGTTTATTTTTGATCTCATTCTCAAGCTTCTCCACAAACTCATCCAGTGGAAGAACTGTGGTATCTTTTTCTCCATGCAGACGGAAGGATACGGTTCTGTCTTCTTTCTCATTGAATCCGACAACCAGAAGATACGGAACCTTCTGCACCTGTCCCTCACGCATACGATAGCCAAGCTTCTCGGATCTGTCATCAAGTTCTACACGGACGTCCTTTGCCTCTAAGGCATCACAAATTTCCTTTGCATAAGCAGTCAGTTCCTCGTTGTCCGTCTTAACCGGCATTACGCGAACCTGAACCGGAGCCAGCCATGTCGGCAGATTTCCCTTGGTCTCCTCAAGGATATATGCCATGAAACGATCGAGGGAACCAAGGATTGCACGATGCAGCACAACCGGTGTCTTCTTCTCACCATCACGGTCTACATAAGACAGATTGAATTTTGCCGGGAGGCAGAAATCAAGCTGGCAGGTAGAAAGTGTGATCTCATTGCCGACTGCAGGCTGTACGTTTACATCCAGCTTTGGTCCGTAGAAAGCAGCCTCTCCAATTTCCTCTGTATAGTCAATTTTCAGATCATTCAATACCGTGCGGAGTGCATCCTCTGCCTTGTTCCACATAGCATCATCGTCATGATACTTTTCTTTGTTTGCCGGATCACGCAGAGACAGTACACAACGGTAATTGGTAATTCCGAAATCCTTGTAGGTACTGAAAATCAGGTCTACAACCTTGGTAAACTCATCCTCAATCTGCTCCGGTGTTACAAACAGATGCGCATCGTTCTGACAGAAATGTCTGCCTCGCTCGATACCCTTTAACGTTCCGCTGGATTCGTAACGGAAATCATGTGCGATCTCACCGATACGGATCGGCAGATCCTTATAGGAATGTCTTCTGTTTGCATAGATCATCATATGATGCGGGCAGTTCATCGGACGAAGAACGAAAGACTCTCCCTCCATCTCCATTGGTGGGAACATGTTTTCTTTGTAGTGATCCCAATGACCAGATGTCTTGTACAGATTTACGGTACCGACACAAGGAGTCATAACATGCAGATAGCCCAGCTTTCTTTCCTTGTTCTTGATATAGTTCTCCAGCTCCTGCCAGATCACATATCCCTTCGGAAGGAACATCGGAAGTCCACGGCCAACCAGATCATCAACCATAAACAGGTTCATGTCCTTTCCGATTTTTCTGTGATCTCTTTCCTTTGCTTCCTCTAAAAGCTTAAGGTGTGCCTCCAGCTCCTCTGCGGTCGGGAAACATACACCATAAATTCTCTGCAGCACTTTGTTTTTGCTGTCACCTTTCCAGTATGCACCAGAGTGACGGATCAGCTTGAAGTTTCTGCAAAGTTTTACATTGTCTACGTGCGGTCCACGGCACAGATCCGTAAAATCGCCCTGATCATATACGGTAATATTTCCATCTTCAAGATCGGAGATCAGATCCAGTTTATACTCATCATTCTGGAACATCTCCATAGCCTCTGCCTTAGAAACTTCACGTCGCATGATTTTCTTTCCGGATTTTGCAATCTTTTTCATCTCTTTTTCGATCTTTTCGATATCCTCATCACGGATTACATCTTCCCCAAGATCCACATCATAGTAAAATCCCTCTGCAACAACCGGTCCAACCCAGAATTTTGCCTGTGGGTACAGATGCTTGATTGCCTGTGCCATCAGATGTGCACAGGAATGATTCAGTGTTTTTAATTCTTCATTTTCCTTAAAGTTTACCATTTTACGTTAACTCTCCTTCTTTTGGTATGGAAATAAAAAAGCACCCCGGATATGCCTGACATATCTAAGGGTGCTTTATACACGGTTCCACCTTAATTCTTTTACTCTTTGGCTTATAACGCAGCTACACGGTGACGCTTCTTTCGCGCACAGCTCAGGAGTGGTCTTCATGAAATCTTTCCATAAACGGCTCACACCATCTGCCGTTCTCTCTGTATGTTTCAATTTCACTACTTGTTCCGTCAATGCTTTTTTCTATTCTTATGCATTGTACCACGTTCTGATTTCTAATACAATAGGGTAATTTTGCTAATCTGCTTTTTCATCCATATAAGTAATTTTCAGATCGAACGACCACGGAATATCGGAAAGATACTGTTCCTTATAATAATTATTTTCTTTTGTAATTTTTTTCCGGAAACGGAAGGAATCCGGAGTAAAAATCACAAGCAGATATGTATTTCCTTTCTTTAAGCGATACGTATTTTTTTCAGATTCCATACTGTATCTGGAAATACTGTCTTTTTTCTTCTGCAGTTCCCTCTGGATAGCGCTTGTATACCCTGCCGAATTTTTTATTGCACGATTCGCACTTCTCGTAAGTTTTTTCGATGCGTTGACATCATACCATACTTTGCCATAACCACTTGCAAAAGTTCTGGAAAGAAACTGATAGTAGGTACTGTTCCATGGGTCATAAATCTCATACCCGCTTTTTAACTCTTTTGGCAGAAACATGAGATAATTGTTATCATTATAGATCACTTCATTCTTGGATTTTCCCTTAAAATCACTTTCCGTAAACTGGTATTTACCGCTCTTTCTACATTGAAATTTTACAAATGAAACATTTTCCCCAATGCCATCATCATCCACATAACTGGTATTTGCCTTTCCAGTCATACCAGACACATTAATGACGTTCCTGCCCTCATACAATGCCGGGACCTGCTGCATCGTGTAATTATACACACTTTTTGAAATCAGTTTTCTCTCATAGGCGCTTGTCTCCATCTGTCTGTAAGTCAGTTTATCGGCATTGGACTTATTTACCAGATTTCCTGTCATCAGTGCTGTAACGGAATGCACCATTGCCGCATCCGCATGATCCATTTCAACCGGTGTCACAGCAAGCGCTGCCAGAATCACAGCCAGAACAAAACAAACTCTCTTTTTCCACATTTGTCTGAGCATAAATAAATAATCCTTTTTTGTTATTATTTTATTCTATCTTTCCGATTCCTTCAAGTACTTTCTGCTCTATTTTCATTATCTCATAAATAAAACCATCAGCCACCTTACCGCAAATGCTGCTACCCAGGCGATCATACACTGCCAGATCACCATGCCAACTGCCCATTTTCGTCCAAGTTCCCGGCGAATGGAAGCAATTGCTGCAATACACGGCGTGTACAACAGACTAAATACCAGAAGTGAAGCTGCCGCTACCGGTGTCAATGCATCCTTTACTGCTCCTCCAAATAAAATTTCCAGAGTTGAGATCACGCTCTCCTTTGCCATAACGCCGCTGATCAATGAAGTACAGATCCTCCAGTCTCCCAGTCCAAGCGGTGCAAAAATTGGAACCAGGCAGTTTGAAATCATCGCAAGAATACTGTCTTTAGAATCTGCCACCAGATTAAAATGCAAATCAAATTTCTGTAAGAACCAGATACAGATCGTTGCTACAAAAATAACGGTAAATGCTTTCTGCAGGAAATCTTTTGCTTTCTCCCACAAAAGCTGCATAACATTTTTCAGCCCCGGCAGACGATAATTTGGCAGCTCCATGACAAACGGAACCGCATCTCCACGGAACAGTGTTTTCCGATACAACAACGCAACCAGGATTCCAATCACAATTCCGGTCAGATACAAAGCACACATCACGAGTGCTCCATACTCCGGGAAAAATGCGCTGGTAAAAAATGCATAAATCGGCAGTTTTGCCGAACAGCTCATAAACGGAGTCAGCAAAATCGTCATCTTCCGGTCTCTCTCACTCGGCAGCGTGCGGGTCGACATCACCGCCGGAACTGTACATCCAAATCCGATGAGCATCGGTACAATGCTTCGTCCGGAAAGTCCGATTTTTCGCAGAAGTTTATCCATAAAAAATGCAACTCGCGCAATGTAACCACTGTCTTCCATCAATGACAGAAAGAAAAATAATGTTACGATAATTGGCAGGAAACTCAGTACACTTCCGACTCCGGCAAAAATACCGTCAATGATCAGTCCGTGAAGCACTTCATTGACGCCCGCTGCCGTCAGCGCACGGTCTGTCACATTAGACAGTGCGTCAATCCCCATGGCAAGCAGGTTCTGTAAAAAAGCGCCGATCACATGGAACGTAAGGAAGAACACCAACAGCATAATACCGATAAAACATGGAATTGCTGTATATTTTCCGGTCAGAATCCGATCAATTTTCTCACTGCGGATGCGCTCCCGGCTTGCCTTCGGCTTTACTACCGTTTTCTCGCACACCTTTTCGATGAAATTAAAACGCATATCCGCAATCGCCGCACTGCGATCGAGCCCACGCTCTTTTTCCATCTGTACAATCAGATGTTCCATTGCTTCGTGCTCATTCTCGTCCAGTTCCAGTTTCTGCAGAATCAGATGATCCCCTTCAATGATCTTAGAAGCTGCAAAACGCAAAGGAATTCCCGCATGCTCTGCGTGATCCTCGATCAGATGGCTGACTGCATGAATACAGCGGTGCACGGCTCCACCAAACTCATTTTCACTACAGAAATCCTGTCGTCCCGGCCGCTCCTGATATTTTGCGATATGCAGTGCATGCCTTACCAGTTCATCCACTCCCTCATTTTTTGCAGCAGAAATCGGGACCACCGGCACACCCAGCATCGCTTCCATCCCGTTTACATCCACCGATCCTGAATTTCCGGTCATCTCATCCATCATATTGAGTGCCACAACCATCGGGATATCCATTTCCAGCAGCTGCATCGTCAAATACAGATTCCGCTCGATATTGGTTGCATCAATAATATTGATGATCGCCTTTGGTTTATCCTCCAGCACAAAATTTCTTGAAACAATCTCCTCACTGCTGTAAGGGGACATCGAATAGATTCCCGGCAGATCTGTCACCAAAGTGTCTGGGTGTCCTTTGATCGGTCCATCCTTGCGGTCAACCGTAACCCCCGGAAAGTTTCCGATATGCTGGTTTGAACCGGTCAGCTGGTTAAACAGCGTCGTCTTTCCACAATTCTGATTTCCCACCAGCGCATATGTAAGCCTCGTCTTTTCCGGCAAAGGGTTTCCATCCCCTTTTACATGATACTTTCCTTCTTCGCCCAGTCCCGGATGAACCGACTGATTAATGTTTCTGGCTCCTTCATGCTTTCTGGTACGGGAAGAAATCTGCTCAATTGTAATCTGATCTGCATCTGCCAGCCGAAGAGTCAGCTCATACCCATGGATCTGCAGTTCCATCGGGTCGCCCATTGGAGCAAACTTAATCACCGTCACTTCCGCTCCCGGAATCACTCCCATATCCAGGAAATGCTGCCGAAGCGCACCCTCGCCGCCAACCGCTTTGATAACGGCACTTTTTCCGATTTCCAAATCTTTTAACGTCATTCTCTTTTGTCCTTCGTTTTTTCTGTACTTATTGATATTTATTTTCAATTATACCTGTCCGATATAAAAGAGAAAGTTTTTCAAGAAAGAAATCGGCAAAAACCTGCCATTTTGTAAATTATGAATTTAATTTTTTATACAAAGCTATGGTTTTTTCGTTATTTCCACCATAAATAAAATAGTAATCAATCTGTCCGTCCCCCTGCGTGCTGATATAGGGACCATAGGTTTTGATATTACAAAGAAGAACGGATTGTGTCGCAGCGACACCGATTCCGTATCCTTTCCCCGATAAAACAAGTGGCATCCGCATCGGTTTTCCGCCAAAGGAAATATACTTCGCCTTGGAGCGCAACACCAGAAGATCTGTGGAAAGCACTCCTTTTGCATTGATTTTTTCGGAAAACTCCCAGTCGAAAAATTCCCAGGTCTGATTTCCCATAATCAGGCGCGGTTCTGTTGTGCGCTCCTTTAAAAGCAAGGTTCCGTCTGCTGTTTCAAAGCGCATGGCTCCCGTCTTTTTGTCGATGATAACCACTACTTTTTCTGTGGCAACTCTTAACGCGGACTTTGACTCTTTGGCACTCCAGAGAACCGTTTCCTCTGCTTTTGGCTTCCAGTAAGTATTTTTTATCTTTGTTGTTACTCCTTTGACATAGCTGACACGGATGATTTCCGGTGTGATCGGTGTCAGTCGAAGAAGTCCTGCCGCGCTTGCAATATCAATATGTTCCTTTGTCTTTTTGGCCGATTTCACGGCGCCACTGATTTTTGCGTGGCTGCGCACCGGAAGACTCCGGTTATCCGGCAGTTCTCCAAAGGCATAGGGAGACATATTCATTTGTTCGATTGCCGGCTTTTTGGATATTTTTGATATTTTAGAAGCGGGAGGAATGGCATGCGTGTGCACAGTCTTCTCCTCTGGCACACATGCTTCTATTTTTTTCGGCCCGATATATCCCCGGATGTTGTGCTCTTTATCTCCTTTTGCACGGCGCTCCTGCTCGATCTCTTTCTGTGTAAATAGTTTCCTGTCGTACTCTTTTGCTTTCGTCAGTGTCTCCGAAGAAAATTCCTGCATTTTTTTGTTTTCCGGAACCGGATCTGCCAGAATTTTACTCAGGGATTCCTGATAAACTACCGCCAGTTCATGCAATGCGCGCGTTGCTGCGACATACAAAAGCTTTACATGCCCATTGTCCAGCGGATAATTTTTCTCCGATGGATCATATAAAAGGACGGCATCAAACTCAAGGCCTTTGGTATAAGCAACCGGAAGCACCATAACGCCTTCTCCAAATTCGGTTGTCTCCAGATCGCAGTCTGTCACCTCAATATACTGTTTCAGCTGTGCAGCAATCTTGGCCGCTTCTATCGCGTCACGGCAGATTACGGCAATGGTTTCATATCCATCCTGCTGCCACTGACGGATCGTATGTACTACTTGTGCCAGTAACTCCTGCAGATCCTGCTTTTTTTCTACACGCACCTTCGCCCCATGGCGGATAATCGGCTCCACCGGATACACGGCAAAATCTCCGTGCCGTAAGATATCATTTGCATATTCCGAAATCTCGACGGTGTTCCGATAACTTTTCTGCAACAGACCAAATGCGTCATAGGTGCCGGTCAACACCAGTTTTTTCAATTCTTCCCAATCATTTAATCCGTATTGAAAGTGAATGTTCTGGGACGTATCTCCCATGATCGTATAAGTGCACCCCCGCAGACAATAATGCAGACAGCAATACGCCATCATTCCAAAATCCTGTGCCTCGTCGATGACGACATGGCTGGCCTCCCGCACCGGGTCCGTCTCTTTCATCCTCTTATAAATATATGCAAGTGCTGCCAGATCATACACATCAAAAGAGTTTTCCGGTATATCCACCTCTTTTCCCGCAACAGCCTGCACCTGTAAAAATTCCCGGTAAAAATCATAAATGGATGTCTTCCATTTTCCATCGCCAAAATAAGAAGTGTATTTCTTATCCAATGCCTTTTTCACCTTTGCCGGATAAGAGATCTGTTTTCCCAATACTTCATTTTCATATCTGGCGTACAGGATTTCATTGAGCATAAGGATTTTACTCTGCATCGACAGCTCCGGATGCTCCCGCAAGTAGGTATTGATCAGTACCGGCCCGGCCAGAAGTGTTTCTGTGTCTTCCAGATAGATTTTCTCATGTGAAATCTCCCTCTGCTCATAGGCTGCACAGTATAATTCCAGATCATGAAACCATTCTCTGTTTCCTTTCTGGGCATTTTGGGCATCGTCTTTTTCCAGAGGATGCACGCTGTAATTTTGTTCATCCCAATCCTCGTACAACAGACGGATAAACAACTGTTCCATGGTCATCTGCCGAATACCATACACATCCAGTTCCGGAAGCACGCCTGTGATATAATTCAGCAAAATCCGGTTGCTTCCTATAATATAGAAGTCTTCCGGTCGGAAATCGTCTCTGTAATTGTATAGAATATAGGAAATCCGGTGCATGGCAACTGTTGTCTTTCCGGAACCGGCTACTCCCTGCACAATGATATTGGTCTTGGGAGAACGCCGGATGATCTGGTTTTGCTCTTTCTGGATCGTCGCAACGATCTCCCCAAGCACTGCTTTTTTGTTTTTCGCCAGATACTTTGTCAAAAGTTCATCGTTTGCCACAACATCCGAATCAAAAAAATCTTTCAGATGATCGTTTTCAATTTCGTATGTGCGCTTCCGTTTCAAATCGATCGTAAATGTTCCTTCTGAACTGACGACATACTGGCAGGGGCCCAGACTGCTCTCGTAGTAAACGGAGGCTATCGGCGCTCTCCAGTCCAGCACTACCGGCTCGGAAACGTCCCTGGCAATGCCAACTCTCCCTATATAATAAGACTCTGCTTCTTTTGCATTTGGATCTTTAAAATCAATACGACCAAAATAGGGTTTCTTTCGTGCTTTCTCATAACGCACCAGATTATGCTCGTTTTCGTGCAGCCGCACTGTTGCATTGTTCCAGAGTGCAAGTCCTTCCTTATCCTGCGCATCGTACACATCCAGCAGGTCTTCCAGATCCGCATTGAGTTTTCGTATGCCCGCTTTTGCATGATCCAGGTTATTCTGTGCAATCTGTATGATTTCCTGCAGATTTTGTTCTTCTGCTTCACGTGTCAGGCCTGGAAGGTTGCGTCTTTTTTCCAAGTTGTTCACCTCCTATTGAAAATGAGAACCTCTGTTATACTATTTATCCACCTTTTTTCACATAAAATATTCAAATTTTTTGGCATTATTTTTCTTTCATTTTTTCACAACAAATATAATACCAAAAATATAAAAAATGGGAAAGAGCTTTCCTATGAAATCAAAAAACAATTTTGATAAAATCTCCTAACCAAAGTTTGAATACCATACATCGTTATGTCATTCTCTTTTTAATCCGCGCTCCCGCGAAGGGAGCGACGTTAACCTGGATCATGTTTCTGTATTTAAAGAAGTATTTCAATCCACGCTCCCGCGAAGGGAGCGACCTGTTCGTAGCTGTCAAGGTGTGGTATCCCATGAAAATTTCAATCCACGCTCCCGCGAAGGGAGCGACATATCTGCAAATAACTATTCCAATACGACAGCAATTTCAATCCACGCTCCCGCGAAGGGAGCGACCTGTTCGTAGCTGTCAAGGTGTGGTATCCCATGAAAATTTCAATCCACGCTCCCGCGAAGGGAGCGACATATCTGCAAATAACTATTCCAATACGACAGCAATTTCAATCCACGCTCCCGCGAAGGGAGCGACCACACTCCTGTTGTTATCATTTCAGATTTTTTTCCATTTCAATCCACGCTCCCGCGAAGGGAGCGACCCTGTGTGGTATTCCTTTTTTATCTTTCGGAATATTTCAATCCACGCTCCCGCGAAGGGAGCGACTGATATGTTAAAGCAAAGACAAAATGCTTGTGTCATTTCAATCCACGCTCCCGCGAAGGGAGCGACATATAACGCAAGTGGGGATGATGGACTTGTAAAAATTTCAATCCACGCTCCCGCGAAGGGAGCGACAAAGTTTTAAACTTTTTATACACCCCATCATCATCATTTCAATCCACGCTCCCGCGAAGGGAGCGACAAATTGACCAGAACACAGTTGTTGGCTTTATAAATATTTCAATCCACGCTCCCGCGAAGGGAGCGACCAATATTCTGCATTTGTAGGCAGTGTGCCCTTCGATTTCAATCCACGCTCCCGCGAAGGGAGCGACGTTATGTCTGTTTCTCCGTGCTTTACGGTTCGGAATTTCAATCCACGCTCCCGCGAAGGGAGCGACCCAGCGGGTTCCTATACAAGGACAGCAACATCATTATTTCAATCCACGCTCCCGCGAAGGGAGCGACTGATGCAGAATAAGAGAGAGGTGACAAGTATTTTTATTTCAATCCACGCTCCCGCGAAGGGAGCGACATTTTCTGACAAATATGAGTTTAGGGGTATGGGCTATTTCAATCCACGCTCCCGCGAAGGGAGCGACCAATAAATAGTTTAAAGGGATATACAATCTGTGACATTTCAATCCACGCTCCCGCGAAGGGAGCGACCCTCGGCGATAATGTATTGCGAATTGTTCAAAAATATTTCAATCCACGCTCCCGCGAAGGGAGCGACAATAACGACTACAGCTATATAATAACGTTCGACGTCATTTCAATCCACGCTCCCGCGAAGGGAGCGACAAGCAACCACCTGTTATAACATCTACTGTATAAATTTCAATCCACGCTCCCGCGAAGGGAGCGACTGGCAACTCCCTGTGCGGAAGTAAAAGCAGTTTTATTTCAATCCACGCTCCCGCGAAGGGAGCGACGAGTGACGTTTTACATTTAAGCGTACTTACAACAAATTTCAATCCACGCTCCCGCGAAGGGAGCGACAATAAATGGTTTAAAGGGATATACAATCTGTGACATTTCAATCCACGCTCCCGCGAAGGGAGCGACTATTTTACGAATGTAGGCGAAAGATAGTCGTTACTCATTTCAATCCACGCTCCCGCGAAGGGAGCGACATCGGCTCTGTTTTTCTTTTTAAAATAATGAGTATATTTCAATCCACGCTCCCGCGAAGGGAGCGACTCTGACATTATGTATTGTGAGTTGTTCAAAAATATTTCAATCCACGCTCCCGCGAAGGGAGCGACCGGTGAGGTACTTAAACCCTACCGACTTAATCGATTTCAATCCACGCTCCCGCGAAGGGAGCGACACAACCGATTATTCCTACGCAACATGTAATTATAATTTCAATCCACGCTCCCGCGAAGGGAGCGACTTAAAGATTAGTGTGAAAGAGCTGGAGAATGAGATTTCAATCCACGCTCCCGCGAAGGGAGCGACGTTGAGTTGTTTCCAATAGTAGATATTATCGCAATTTCAATCCACGCTCCCGCGAAGGGAGCGACATAATAATTTTTATATGCAATCAAACGTGATAAATATTTCAATCCACGCTCCCGCGAAGGGAGCGACTTTCAAACAAATCGTAAAAACCATTAACATGCACAGATTTCAATCCACGCTCCCGCGAAGGGAGCGACCTTTTATTCTTGCTTATCCCTCGGTAATCTTAGATTTCAATCCACGCTCCCGCGAAGGGAGCGACAGCAGGTGGTTGAAATGATTGATCAGTATAAGCAGATTTCAATCCACGCTCCCGCGAAGGGAGCGACGCAATTGTTTGGTAGCATATGCGATAGGAATTACAATTTCAATCCACGCTCCCGCGAAGGGAGCGACATAGTGCTTCAAACAAAAAAGTAGGCTTGATAATATTTCAATCCACGCTCCCGCGAAGGGAGCGACGTAAATGATGGATCTGTTGTTTTTCTTCCTCATGTATTTCAATCCACGCTCCCGCGAAGGGAGCGACTTGGTTTTGCCATATTAGTAAGTAACGTTCTCAAAATTTCAATCCACGCTCCCGCGAAGGGAGCGACTCCTTTTATTCTTGCTTATCCCTCTGTAACCTTAGATTTCAATCCACGCTCCCGCGAAGGGAGCGACGTCTATATCCCATTATCAAACCTTTATTTTTAGATTTCAATCCACGCTCCCGCGAAGGGAGCGACAATATACACATCCAATTTGTTTATATGATTATAAGATTTCAATCCACGCTCCCGCGAAGGGAGCGACTTTTCATCTGTAACATTTTGTTCTATATGCAATTATTTCAATCCACGCTCCCGCGAAGGGAGCGACGAGATATACCTTACCATTTGACCTCTCAATCCTGCATTTCAATCCACGCTCCCGCGAAGGGAGCGACAACGATATTCAACCGATTTCATCCATCCATTTATCATTTCAATCCACGCTCCCGCGAAGGGAGCGACTTCCTTTAATTCCACACGGATCATTATCCAATGCAATTTCAATCCACGCTCCCGCGAAGGGAGCGACGTTTCCACAAATCAGCATATTGCTTCAATTGATCAATTTCAATCCACGCTCCCGCGAAGGGAGCGACAATGCTCAATGTTTCCAATTACGCGAGTTGCGCGATTTCAATCCACGCTCCCGCGAAGGGAGCGACTACATCTTTTCGCCAACAAAAATATTGTTTGATATTTCAATCCACGCTCCCGCGAAGGGAGCGACCCGGATGCATAGATAATACAAGCACGTACAAGGATTTCAATCCACGCTCCCGCGAAGGGAGCGACGGGGAAGAGCCGGACATTGTTCTCTTCCGTATTGCATTTCAATCCACGCTCCCGCGAAGGGAGCGACCATATCCTCTGCGTGTTCCACGTCCTTTCGGTGCATTTCAATCCACGCTCCCGCGAAGGGAGCGACGTATCGTGCCAATTCGTTCTCGCATCTTCTGTTTTTATTTCAATCCACGCTCCCGCGAAGGGAGCGACAAGTTTGAGGGCGTGGAATGGGTGGAGTCTGTAAATTTCAATCCACGCTCCCGCGAAGGGAGCGACGAACTGATGAAAGAATTTGACGAGTTGGAAAAAATTTCAATCCACGCTCCCGCGAAGGGAGCGACTTTAAGAGGGCAGTTCTTTCCGCACCAATTAAAAGATTTCAATCCACGCTCCCGCGAAGGGAGCGACAACAAAAGTTGATAAAGCGATGATCGTTGTTACAGATTTCAATCCACGCTCCCGCGAAGGGAGCGACCTGCTTCTGCAACCATAAGTTCTTTTCTTACTTTTTATTTCAATCCACGCTCCCGCGAAGGGAGCGACAATCTGCTGTGTCTGAGCTGCCATCTGAGTTGTAAATTTCAATCCACGCTCCCGCGAAGGGAGCGACGGCACATCTACATATGCCTGTGCTGATACATTAAAATTTCAATCCACGCTCCCGCGAAGGGAGCGACTATACCTACCAACACCATGGATGTATGGAGCACGATTTCAATCCACGCTCCCGCGAAGGGAGCGACAGTAATACCAAGGGTTGTAGCGTTTTAACTATTCGTATTTCAATCCACGCTCCCGCGAAGGGAGCGACACCAAAAGCAGATAGATAAAACAGATCGGAGGTGTATTTCAATCCACGCTCCCGCGAAGGGAGCGACTCCGGGAGAGTGGTAAAACCATCAAATTGATTTATTTCAATCCACGCTCCCGCGAAGGGAGCGACCACATCTACATATGCCTGTGCTGATACATTAAAATTTCAATCCACGCTCCCGCGAAGGGAGCGACTGGTTGATCGTATGACAAAAGCGGAACTGATGAAAATTTCAATCCACGCTCCCGCGAAGGGAGCGACCTTCGACCAAATTCCACATTTCATTGTTTATCGTATTTCAATCCACGCTCCCGCGAAGGGAGCGACATCGTGCCAATTCGTTCTCGCATCTTCTGTTTTTATTTCAATCCACGCTCCCGCGAAGGGAGCGACGACAATACCGAAGCGGACACTGACACGACCCCAAGTATTTCAATCCACGCTCCCGCGAAGGGAGCGACTAAATTGACAGGGGGTGGGGTATAATGTTAGAGATTTCAATCCACGCTCCCGCGAAGGGAGCGACACATTGTCAGCAATGCAATGCCTATTGCATTGGTTATTTCAATCCACGCTCCCGCGAAGGGAGCGACATATACTCCGGCAGTTTACGGAAAAGAAGCAAGCGATTTCAATCCACGCTCCCGCGAAGGGAGCGACAATTCCTAACTGAGTAAGTGTTTCCAGCAATGCCATTTCAATCCACGCTCCCGCGAAGGGAGCGACGTTAGTACTAACTCCTAATACAAACTTTACATATATTTCAATCCACGCTCCCGCGAAGGGAGCGACCCAAAAACGTCAAAGAGCACAGGCGATAGATCGAATTTCAATCCACGCTCCCGCGAAGGGAGCGACAGCAATATTATACAACAAATTTCATTTTCTTTGTATAATAC
>ERZ1026848.989-NODE-989-length-15340-cov-41.612888_pt1 | contig 15340 bp, 14 predicted proteins | sample MGYA00380154_ERZ1026848 | MGnify/ENA primary metagenome ERZ1026848 (study PRJEB33269, sample SAMEA4719790) | human gut metagenome | biome: human-associated habitat; feature: organic feature; material: feces | place: Cameroon | collected 2013-10 ...
TACATACTGCTGGGAAGCAACATCCTCATGGGCGGCTTCCTGACGGCGGTGGAGCGGCCGAAGGCGGCTATCTCCATCTCCGTGGGCCGCGGACTTGCGTTCCAGGCCGGCGCACTGCTGCTGTTGGCGGCAGCCGTGGGCGGCACGGGTATCTGGTTTGCGCCGGTGATCTCCGAGGCGCTGTGCGCGGTGATGGCCGTGTGGTTCCTCCGGCGGTTCCTGCGGAAAACTGCGGTATAACGAACATAAAAAGTATCCCACGGCACAGCCGTGGGATACTTTTTTGCTCTCTTTAAGGCGTCTTACGCCTGCGCGGCCTTTTCCGCCATCATCTGCCGCACCACCTCGTCGATGCGGCGGGCAACGCAGCGGAAATCCTCCGCCGTATAGCCCTTGGTGGTCATGGCGGCGGTGCCGATGCGGATGCCGCTGGTCTGGGACGGCGGGCGCTTGTCGCCGGGTACGCAGTTCTTGTTCAGGGTGATGCCGCACCCGTCCAGACGCTCCTGCACCTCCCCGCCGGTCAGGCCGGTGTCCGTCAGATCCAGCAGGAACAGGTGGTTGTCGGTGCCGCCGGTGACCACATGGTAGCCCATGGCGGTGAATTCTGCCGCCATGGCCTTACAGTTGGCCACCACGTTGTGGATATAGGTGCGGTAGGCCGGGGTCAGCGCCTCCTCTGCCGCCACCGCCTTACCGGCGATGACGTGCTCCAAGGGGCCGCCCTGCATCCCAGGAAATACGGCGCTGTCCACCTTCTTGGCAAGCGCCGGGCGGCAGAAGATCATGCCGCCGCGAGGCCCCCGCAGGGTCTTATGGGTGGTGGTGGTGACGATGTCCGCCAGACCGAAGGGACTGGGATGCTCCCCCGCCGCCACCAGACCGGCAATGTGGGCCATATCCACCATGAAATACGCCCCTGCCTCCTTCGCGGCGGCGGCAAAGCGGGCAAAATCGATGGTGCGGCTGTACGCCGACGCGCCGGCGATGATGAGCTTGGGACGCAGCGCAAGCGCCATGCGCTCCATGCCGTCGTAGTCGATGAGGCCGTCGCCGTCCACGTCGTAGAAATGGAGATCGTACAGCTTGCCGGAGAAGTTCACCGGCGAGCCGTGGGTCAGATGCCCGCCGTTGGCAAGGCTCATGGACAGCACCGTATCGCCGGGCTGCAGCAGCGCCATATACGCCGCCATATTGGCCGATGAGCCGCTGTGGGGCTGCACGTTCACATGGTAGTCGGTGGCAAAGACCTCCTTCCACTTGGCGATGCAGTACTCCTCCAGCTCGTCCACCACATGGCAGCCGCCGTAGTAGCGGCCCTGATTGCCCATGGTGCGGTGGGCGGGATAGCCCTCGGAATATTTATTGGTCAGGCAGCTCCCTACCGCACGGAGCACGTTCTCGCTGGCAAAATTCTCGCTGGCGATCAGCTCCACGGTGGTCGCCTGCCGCTGTTCCTCCTGTGCGATGAGATCAAAAACGTGGGATGTCATGACCCTCTCCCCTTCCCTGTTGTGGTTTACACCGTTCCATTATACACCATCTTGTGGTTTGTGCAAGAAGAATTTATGCCACGGCAGATGGCACGAAAACGCACGCCGCCGCCTGGTGTTTTTTTGGAAAAAACGCCAAAATACGCAAATGGGGTTGACATTTGGCGGCGGAAGCGTTATGATGCGCCCAACTTCAGCAAATACAGCGAGGAGGAAAGCAACATGAAGCGTCGCAGCACTGCCATGATGATGTGCCAGATGTGCATGGGTATGATGTCCATGTGCATGTTTCTGCGCGCCCAAAATGATCGATTGCTTTCCAAAAACTGTTGAACGGCTTGTAAAAGCCGGTGTGTGAACGAGCAGCGGAAGGTCGATCGACCTGCCGCTGTTTTTGTTTTTTCCGGCGCTTGGATGCGCCACTCTCTTTCGTTTGTTCCGGCGCACCGCAGGGCGTGTGCACAGCCCCGCGGTACGCCGTCAGCAAGATCATACATTCCTTACGACATATCTGAAAAGGAGACATGAAGATGAAACGTACTTATTTCACTCGTCTGGCCGCTCTGGCCCTGACCCTGATCCTGGCCCTGAGCCTGACGGCCTGCGGCGGCAAGGACACCAACACCGACGGTGACAACAGCGGCGATACCAAGACCGCCGTTAAGATCGGCGTACCCAACGACACCACCAACGAGGCCCGCGCCCTGCTGCTGCTGCAGGAGAACGGCATCATCAAGCTGGCCGACGGCGCCGGCATCACCGCCACCAAGAACGACATCGTAGACAATCCCTACAACGTGGAGATCGTGGAGGCCGAGGCAGCCCAGCTGCCCAATATGCTGCCTGATCTGGACTACGCGGTCATCAACAGCAACTACGCCATCAACGCGGGTCTGAACCCCGTCAACGACTCCCTGTTCATCGAGGGCAGCGCCTCCGCCTACGCCAACATTCTGGCGGTGAAGGAGGGCAGCGAGAACGAGCCCAAGATCCTGGCGCTCAAGGCCGCGCTGGAGAGCAAGCAGGTGGCTGACTTCATCGCAGAGAAGTACGCCGGCTCCGTGGTGTCCGTGGTGGAGAACCCCACCGACGGCTATGACGCCTCCGTGGACTACGAGGCTCTGAAGGGTCAGACCATCACCATCGCCGCCTCCCCCACGCCTCACGCCGAGATCCTGGAGGTCGCCAAGGAGATCCTGGCCGCCAAGGACATCACGCTGGATATCCAGAACTATAACGACTATGTGGTACCCAACACCGTGGTGGATGACGGCACCGTGGACGCCAACTACTTCCAGCACCTGCCCTATCTGGAGGACTTCAACGCCCAGAACGGCACCCACATCGCCTCCATCGCCGCTATCCACGTGGAGCCCATGGGTCTGTACGGCGGCAAGCAGACCACGCTGGATGCGCTGACCACCAAGTAAGTGAGAAAGGAGGGAGACGTCCATGATCGAACTGAAGCACGTCAGCAAAACATTTGATTCCGGCACAGCCGGCGGGGTAGACGCTCTCAAGGACGTCTCCCTCACCATCGAAGACGGCGACATTTACGGCATCATTGGTATGTCCGGCGCCGGTAAGAGCACGCTGGTGCGGTGCATCAACCTGCTGGAGAAGCCTACCAGCGGTGAGATCATCGTCAACGGCCAGCGGCTGGACACCATGACCCCCGCCCAGCTGCGGGCAGCGCGGCGGGAGATCACCATGATCTTCCAGCGGTTCAATCTGCTGATGCAGCGCAGCTGCCTGCGGAACGTCTGCTTTCCCATGGAGCTGGCGGGCGTGAAGAAGGCCGAGGCGGAGCAGCGCGCCCGTGAGCTGCTGGAGCTGGTGGGACTGCCCGACAAGGCGAGTTCCTACCCGGCCCAGCTGTCCGGCGGCCAGCAGCAGCGCGTCGCCATCGCCCGCGCACTGGCCACCCACCCCAAGGTACTGCTGTGCGACGAGGCCACCAGTGCGCTGGACCCCAACACCACCCGTCAGATTCTGGAGCTGATCCGGGACATCAACAAAAAGCTGGGAATCACCGTGGTGGTCATCACCCACCAGATGAGCGTGGTGAAGGAGATCTGCACCCATGTGGCCATTCTGGACGAGGGCCGCGTGGCGGAGTCCGGACTGGTTGGCACGGTGTTCGCCGCGCCCAAGTCCGCGGCAGGGCGGCGGCTGGTATTCCCCGGCGGCGCCGATGCGCAGGTGTACGATCCGGCAGGCGAAAAGCTGGTGCGGCTGGTGTTCAAGGATGCCGCGACCACCAGCATCCCCATGATCGCCCGTCTGGCGTCGGAGGAGGGCATCCTCTGCAATGTCATCTCCGCCAGCACCCAGAAGCTGTCTGAAACGGTATACGGCAGCATGATGCTGGGTATTCCCAGCAGCCAATTTGACAAGGCCGTGGCGTTTCTCCACAACGTGGCCAACGTACAGGTAGAGGAGGTGGAGTGAGTATGTACCGTGATCTGTTTTCCCCGCAGTCCGTGCAGGACCTGCTGACCGCGCTGCCCACCCTGCCCTTCGCCCTGTGGGAGACCTTCTATGTCACCGTGCTGAGCACGGCGCTGTCGCTGGTCATCGGCCTGCCCTTGGGCGTACTGCTGGTGGTAGGCGAGAAAAACGGCGTGCTGCCCCTCCCCCGCTGGCTGATGCAGGTGCTGAACGTCATCATCAACCTGCTGCGCTCCATCCCGTTCCTGATTTTGATGATCATGGTATTCCCCCTGTCCCGCCTGCTCATCGGCACCGCCGTTGGCACCTCCGCCACCATCGTTCCGCTGGTGGCGGCAGCGTTCCCCTTTGTGGCGCGTCTGGTGGAGAGCAGCCTCCGGGAGGTGGACGGCAACATCATCGAGGCCGCTCAGAGCATGGGCGCCACGCCTATGCAGATCATCTGCAAGGTGATGATCCCGGAGAGTGTGCCGTCCCTGATTCAGAACGTGACCATCGCGCTGACCACCATTCTGGGCTACTCCGCCATGAGCGGCATCATCGGCGGCGGCGGTCTGGGCAAGATCGCCATCGACTATGGCTACTACCGGTACAAGTATCTGGTGATGCTGGTGGCGGTGGTCATTCTGGTGCTGCTGGTGCAGGTGTTCCAGAGCCTTGGCACCTGGCTGGGCAAGAAGTGCGACAAGCGCCTGAAGAAGTAAAAAAGAGCAAAAAGAAAAGACCCCATGGGATCTTTTCTTTTTGCTCTTTTCAGGCAGATCAGTCGATCATGCTCTTGAGGTCAGCGGCGACGGCGAAGGGAGCAGCGGTAGCGGCCTTCACATCCTCGACGGTGAACTCGGGGTTGATCTCGGTCATGACCAGACCGTCCTTGGTGACGTCGAACACGCACATCTCGGTGATGATCTTGTTCACGCAGTGGGAAGCGGTCAGGGGCAGACGGCACTTCTCGAAGATCTTGGGGTTGCCCTTGGCGGTGTGCTCCATGCAGACGATGCAGTGCTTTGCACCGACACACAGATCCATGGCGCCGCCCATACCGGGCATCTTCTTGCCGGGGATGATCCAGTTGGCCAGGTTACCCTCGGCGTCCACTTCCAGAGCGCCCAGGAAGCAGGCATCCACATGGCCGCCGCGGATCAGGCCGAAGTTGGTGGCGGAGTCGATGAAGCCGCCGCCGAAAGCCACGGAGGAGGGGCTGCCGCCGGCATCCACAACGTGGTAGGGATCATAGTTGGCGTCGCCCTCCTTGGGGGACACACCGGCGGAGACGATACCCAGCTCAGCGTGGATGATCACCTCAACGCCCTGGGGCAGATAGTTGGGGATCAGGGTGGGCAGGCCGATGCCCAGATTCACGACGTCGCCGTCCTTCAGTTCCTTGGCGCAGCGCTTGGCGATAAAGCCTTTGATCTCGGACTTTTCCATTACTTTCTGTCTCCTTCCACGATGTAGTCAACGCACATACCGTAGGTATGGATGTTCTCGGGCTCAAAGTCACCCACGGGAACGATGTACTCGCACTCGGCAATCACGGTGTCAGCGGCAGTGGCCATGACAACGTTGAAGTTACGCATGGTGCCCTTGTACCAGCAGTTGCCGAACTCATCGCACTTATAGGTGCCCAGCAGGGCGAAATCAGCGTGGATGGGCTGCATCAGCAGGTAATCCTTGCCGTCGATAGTCTGACGGCCCATGCAGAAGGGGCTCTCCTCCACCAGGGTGTCGATGCCCACGGGGGTCAGCACGCCGCCCAGACCGGCGCCGGCAGCGCGGATGCACTCAGCCAGCGTGCCCTGGGGCAGCAGGTTGACCTCCAGCGTGCCCTCGGTGTGCTGCTGGCCGACCTCGGGGGTCATGCCGACGTGGGTGGCGATCACGCGCTTGACCTGATGATTGTGGATCAGCTCCGCGATGCCGAAGAATTCCTCACCCTTGGGACCGGTGGCACGACCCATATCGTTGGCGATCAGGGTCAGATCCTTGGTGCCCAGCTTCACCAGCTCTTTTACGATCGCACGGGCCTGGCCGCAGGCCAGGAAGCCGCCGCACATGATCGTGGCACCGTCGGGGATCATCTTTGCTGCCTCAGCGGCAGTCAACACAGGTTTCTTTGCCATTTCTGTTCCTCCTTGTTTTATACCACCGGGCGGTTCGCCGGGTACGGCGGCCGGGCGGTGGTTTACAGTCGCGAAGACGGGGCTTCGTGACTTTTCTAACAATAGCATCATAGCACCCTTTGCACGAAAAAGCAAGGGATAGCCATGTTGTTTTTGCGCAAATCACCTTAATCAGAAGAGATTCCGCACAAAAAGCGGAGAGTCGGGTTAGCGGCTCTCCGCTTTTGCTGAGGATCTTATTTCATGCCGCGCTTGACCATCTCGGTCACAGCGAAGGACGCCACGTCATCGGCGTACTTGCCGGCGCCAAAGCCGGCATCGTAGCCCAGCTCCTTGGCCAGCTCGTGGGTGATACGGGGACCGCCGCAGCAGACAACAAACTTGTCGCGCAGGCCCTCGGCCTCCAGCAGCTCGATGAGGTTGGTCAGGTTCTGGATGTGAACATCCTTCTGGGTAACGGTCTGGGAGACCAGCAGCACGTCGGCGTGCAGCTCCAGCGCCTTCTGGATGAACTCCTCGTTGGGGACCTGAGAGCCCAGGTTGTAGGCTTCGATCATCTCGTAGCGCTCCAGACCGTAGTGGCCGGCAAAGCCCTTGCGGTTCATGATCGCGTCGATACCAACGGTGTGGGCGTCGGTGCCGGTGGAGGCGCCGACCATCACGACCTTGCGGCCGATGTGCTCACGGATGTAGTCGTTGGTGTCCTCCATGCTCATCACGTCGGACTCCACGGTGATGACGTGGATATCCTCGTAGTTCACGGAGTGGACGCAGCTGCCGTAGACCACATAGAAGGTGAACTCCTTGTCCAGTGCGGTGTGATAGGCCACGTTGGGCTCCTCGAGACCCATCTTCTTGGCGATCTGGCGGGCAGCCTCCTCACCGCGCTCATCATCCTTGATGGGCAGGGTGAAGCTGGTCTGCACCTTACCGTCGTTCATGGTGTCGCCGTAGGGCTTCAGACGGGTCAGATCCAGCGTGGTATCGAAATCGATCTTATGGGTGTTATACAGTCCGCTGCTCATGCTCCCACCTTGCCTTTCATGACTTCAACGAAGGGGTTGAAGTATTTGTCGTCCTTGACCACAACGCCATTCAGACCCTTGCCGCCGTCCTTAGGACGCTTGACATCGGCGAAGATGCCCTTCTCGATGGTGGTGAACAGGCCCAGCTTCTCGATCTCCTTCAGGAGGTCGGTGGCCTTGGTCAGCACCTCGTTGGCGCGGTTGCGGATGATGCCGTTCTCCTTGTAGGTCAGCTCGCTGCCCAGATCCTTCATGGTACGGAAGATGTACTGGGCGTTCTCGATAGACAGAGCACGGTCGGACATGAACGGGGTGTGGATGGCCTCGGTCATCATGCCCAGCAGGCACAGCCGCTGGTTGGTCAGGATGGTCACCATGTTGAACAGGGCGTCCTGAATGTGGCCGCGGAAGATGTTGCCGGTCATGAACTTCGTGGGAGGCATGTACTTCAGAGGCGCGTTGGGGAAGATCTCACGAGCCATCTGTGCCTGTGCCAGCTCATACAGGAAGGTGTTCTCCACAGCGGGATCCATCTCGAAGGCGTGGCCCAGACCCATCTGCTCCTCGCGCATACCAGCGGACTTGGCAAACGCCTCGTTCAGGAACTGGGAGGCCAGCACGGTATGGGCGGCGGTGATGGCGTCATCGGTGGTCAGGTAGTTATCCTCACCGGTGTTGATGATCACGCCGGCATAGCCGTTGATCACGCGGGAGAAGAACTGGTCGACGATGGTACGCTGCATATTGATATCGCGGAACAGGATGCCGTACAGAGCGTCGTTCAGCATGACGTCCAGACGCTCCAGAGCGCCCATAGCGGCGATCTCGGGCATGCACAGACCGGAGCAGTAGTTGCACAGCCGGATGTAGCGGTGCTGCTCCTCGCCCACCTCGTCCAGCGCGGCGCGCATGAGGCGGAAGTTCTCCTGGGTGGCATAGGTGCCGCCGAAGCCCTCGGTGGTAGCGCCGTAAGGCACATAGTCCAGCAGGGACTGACCGGTGGTACGAATGACGGCGATGATGTCGGCGCCCTGCTTGGCACCGGCCTTGGCCTGGATGATATCCTCGTAGATATTACCGGTAGCCACGATGATATACAGGTACGGGCCTTCCTTATCGCCCCACTCCTTCAGGTAGGAGTTGCGCTTGGCAACGTTCTTATTGATGCGCTCCATGGTGGCGTTCACCACGGGGGTGATGGCCGCACGGACCTCTGCATCGGAGTGAGCGGGGATCTTGCTCAGATCCAGCTCACCGCTGCTGACAGCCTCCGCCACGCCCTGGGGATCCTTGCCGGTCTCCACCATGGCGTTGCCGATGGCCCACGCAGCACCGGCGGGCAGCAGAGAGTTTGCCATCAGGTGGTCGACCACCACGTTGGGCAGAGGAACGTCCATATCGTTGATGCCATCGATACCCAGCAGACGGCAAACAGCGCGCTCCACCGTGACGGTGGTGTGCTGGTCAATAAAGTGCTGGGTGTCGTCCGCGATCTTGGCGGCGGAGGCACGGGCACGGTTGACCAGCTCCAAATTCAAGCCGAGTTTGCTTTCCATAGTTTTTCCTCTCTCTTACTTCTTGACGTGACGCTCGTTACGCAGCAGCTTGGTGGGCTCCAGATAGCGCTGCTTGGTGCCCTCGGCGACCCATGCCACACCGGTCTTCTCCACCTGCTTCTTGCCGGTGCAGACGTCGCAGTGGCAATCCTGGACGTAGTGCTCGGGCTGGGTGTAAGAGGTGATGACGCCCTCGAAGTTGCGCAGGATGACCTTGCGGGGGGTCTCGGAGATCAGGTAGTTGGGCATAACGGGGGTCTTGCCGCCGCCGCCGGGAGCGTCGACCACGAAGGTGGGGATGCAGTAGCCGGAGGTATGGCCGCGCAGAGCTTCCATGATCTCGATGCCCTTGGACACGGGAGTACGGAAGTGGCTCAGACCCAGGGAAGGATCGCAGGCATAGATGTAGTAGGGGCGGACACGCATCTTGACCAGACCGTGGACCAGCTCCATCATCACGTGGGAGCAATCGTTCACGCCGGCCAGCAGCACGGACTGGTTGCCCAGGGGGATACCGGCGTCAGCCAGCATAGCGCAGGCCTTGGCAGCCTCGGGAGTGAACTCCTTGGGGGTGTTGAAGTGGGTGTTCAGCCACACGGGATGATACTTCTTCAGCATGGCGCACAGCTCGGGAGTGATACGCTGGGGGCACACAACAGGGGTGCGGGAGCCCAGACGGACGATCTCCACGTGGGGGATGGCGCGGACGCGCTTGATGATGTACTCCAGATTCTCATCGGAGACCATCAGGCAGTCACCGCCGGACAGCAGGACGTCGCGGACCTCGGGATGAGCGGCCACGTAGTCGATGCACTTGTCGATCTGCGGCATGGGCACTTCGCAGTCGTTCTGACCGGCAAAACGGCGGCGGGTGCAGTGACGGCAGTACATGGAGCACTGGTCGGTGATCAGCAGCAGCACGCGGTCAGGATAACGGTGGGTCAGGCCGGGGGTGGGGGAGTCGGTATCCTCGTGCAGGGGATCGGCATCCTCGTAATCGGCATACTCCAGCTCCTCGGCGCGGGGGATAGCCATCTTGCGGATGGGATCGAAGGGATCGTCCAGATCGATCAGGGACAGGTAGTAGGGGGTAACAGCCATGCGCAGCTTGCCCAGAGTCTTGCGGACGCCCTCTTCCTCATCGGGAGTCAGGGTCATGTACTTCTTCAGATCCTCAACCGTCTCAGCGCGGTTGGCGACCTGCCAATGCCAGTCGTTCCACAGATTCTCGGGAACATCGGCGAACAAACCGTTGCGAGTCTTCATAGTCGTTTCTCCTTCACAATATCGTGTTGTTTCGGTGTAGGTCAAAGGCTGGGGAGCCGCACGGGCCCCCCAGCTTTGAAGGAAGTCGTTTAGCAGTACTTCTCGTCGAACAGCTTACGCAGCTTGGGGTTCTCGCGCAGCACGTCCAGCGTGATGTTGGCGTGGTTCTTGGTGTAGCCGTTGCCGATGATCATGGTCACGTCCTTGCCGATACCCTCAGCGCCCAGAGCAGCCTTGGTGAAGGAGGTAGCCATGGAGAAGAAGTACACCATACCGTCATCGCGGACGGGCAGGATGGCGGACATCTCGCAGGACTCGATGTTCACGCAGCAGATGGACAGATCGTACTCCTTGCCATCGTTGACAGCCAGAGCAGCCTCCATGACCTCAACGGGCTTGGTGCAGTCGGCGACGATGACGTCGGTGTAAACGCCCAGCTCCATCAGGCCGGGAACCTGCTTGGGGTTGCGGACAACGCCCACGACCTTGCCCTTGGGGCCGACCTTCTTCATGGCCTCCCAGCCGCACAGCACGCCGGACTTGCCGTTGGCGCCCAGGATCAGGACGCTGTCGCCCTCGTGGGGCAGCTTGCGGGCCTGAGCGGGAGCGCCGGCCACGTCCAGAGCGGCCAGGGCCAGAGGCTCGGACATATCCTCGGGCATCTTGGCATACAGGGCGGACTCGAACAGGATGGCCTTACCGACGATGTCAACGCGGTCGATATCCTTGTGGATAGCCAGGATCTTGTCGATCTTCAGCGGGGTCATGGACAGGGACACCAGGGAGACGATCTTGTCGCCTTCCTTCAGGTCGAAGCCGGGCTTCTTCTTCAGGTCCTCGCCGATGTGAGCGACGACGCCCTTGAACATACCGCCGGAACCGGTGACAGGATTCTGCTGCTTGCCGCGCTCAGCGACGATGCCCAGGATCATTTCGCCGATCTTCTTCTCGTCGCCGCCGCAGGCCTCGGAGATCTGGGTGAAGGAAGCGGAGTCGATGTTCAGGGAAGTCACGTCGCAGACGATCTCGTTGGAGTAGACCTTGGTCATGTCGTTGTCGACCTTCCAAGCAGCCTGGGTCAGAACGCCCTTGGGCTCGATAACGCGGTGGGAACCGTACTTGTTGCCTTTCAGTTCAGCCATTGTAAATATCCTCCTAAAAAATATATCTTGATTCTATGTGGTAACTTACTTCAGGGGCTTGAGGCTCAGGATCTCGCGGGCCTCAGCGGAGGTAGCGATCTCGCGGCCCAGCTCCTTGGCCATGCGGACGACCTTGGCCACCAGCTCGCCGTTGGAGCCGGCCTTCTGGCCCTTGCCCAGATAGACGTTGTCCTCAAAGCCGACACGGACGTTGCCGCCCATGGCGATACCGGCAGCGGCCATGGTCCAAGCGGACTTGCCGACACCGGTGACCGTCCAGGTGGAGCCGGCGGGGATCTGGCTCACCAGATGGCACAGGTTGGGGATGGTGGCGGGGGTGCAGCCGTTGACGCCCAGCACGAAGTTGAACTGCATGGGAGCGCCGGGAACCTCGCCCTTCTTGGCCATGGTCAGGATGGTATCCAGATGGCCGATCTCGAAGCACTCATACTCGGGCTTGATGTTGTTGGCCAGCATACGCTTGCCGAAGGCGCGCATGGTGGGCATGGTGTTGTCGAAGATCTCGTCGCCGAAGTTGCAGGTGCCGCAGTCCAGCGTGGCCATCTCGGGGAACAGCTCGGTGGGCTGCAGACGCTCCTCGGGGCTCATGCCGGTGGCGCCGCCGGTGGAGGGGATCATGATGACGTCGGGCAGCTCCTTGCGGATGGCATCCATCACGACGCGGAAGCGCTCGCGGTCCTGGGTGGGGGTACCGTCATCGTTGCGGACATGGATGTGCAGGATGGCAGCACCGGCCTCGTAGGCGGACTTGGCCTCGCGGACCATCTCCTCTACGGTGTAGGGAACAGCGGGGTTGGAGGCCTTGGTGACCTCAGCGCCGCAGATAGCGGCCGTGATAATGAGCTTTTCCATCATGCCACTCCCTTACTTCTCGATCTTGTTGCGCTGGCAATCCTTGGGGGTCACGCAGGTGCCGTGAGCGCGGCAGACCACCACGGGCTCGGCCAGAACGTCAGCGGCGGAAGCGCTGATGTCGGGGCGGGAGACGATGACCTTGCGGGCCTCGAACTTCATGGTGCGGGAGGTGTTGCCGACCTTCTCGATCTCGCCATAGGCCTCGATGTAGTCGCCGGCGTACACGGGAGCCAGGAACTCCACGTTGTCATACGCGCAGAACAGGCCCTCATCACCGTCGCACTTGATCAGCAGCTCGGTAGCGACATCACCGAACAGGTGGACCATGTGGGCACCGTCCACCAGGTTTCCGCCGTAATGAGCATCCTTGGCGCTCATACGCAGACGCAGCAGAGAAGTCATCTTTTCCATAAGTATTTCCTCCTTAAAATTTTTGGACGTGCAATTTCTCAAACACCAGCTCCGGCCGCTATCGCTCTCCTTTGGGTATGAAAAAGGGCGCTATCGGTCAAGGTCATTGACCAATAGCGCTCCATGTATCTCTACATGACAGCAGCGCCGCTTACACCGCGCTGCCAAGCGGCAGGTCTCAGGCGGGCCTGCTGCTTTCGGCGAAAAGCTCCTTCCTGCTACGCTGCTCGGGTGCCTGTCCCCACACGCAGCAGTACCCCGCTTCTCGCGCCTCTATTGACTGATATTCACGAAATCCTACCTTTAAATTATACTGGTTTAGGGGCGTTTGTCAAGGGACTTCGTGACAAGTTTGACAATAATCTTTTTGCAGCTCGAAAATTTTTTGCAGTTTCTTTACGACATTTTTCGCGCCGCGAAAATCAGTAGGCTTCCTCCACCATATGAAGGATCTCCGGCTTCAAAGACAGCATCCGGCAGATGTTCAGCGCGTCCCGCGGGCAGTCGGAGCGGCCCTCCACCCGGTACAGGCCGTAGTTCATATGGCGGGCGATGACGGCCACGCCGTCCTCGTTGGTGGCGGACAGCTCCCGGCGGATCTGCTCGGTATCCACGTCCCGCAGACCGATGATCTGGTAGTGGAGCTTGGCGTACTCCGCCACCTTGTCGTAGTGGGTGGTCAGCAGCGAAATGGCGTTGACATCGTTGAGGTACCGTGTGACGGCCTGCACGATGACGGCGCCCTCGTCGGGGTTGGTGCCGCGGGCAAACTCGTCCAGCAGGAACAGGGAATAGCCCTGCTCCACCTCGGCCAGCGCCTTCTGGAACTGGACGATCTCGGAGCCGAAGCCGCTGAGTCCGGACTGGATGGACTGGAGGTCGTCAAACAGCATCTTCACGCTGTGGAACAGGGGCATCCGCGCCTCCTTGGCACAGACCAGGAAGCCCGCCTGCAGCAGCAGGGCGTTGAGCGCCACGGTCTTCATGGCCACGGACTTACCGCCCATGTTGGCGCCGGTGATAACGGTAGCGCCCTGCTCCAGACGGATGGAGACGGGAACGAAGCGCCGCCCCTGCTCCTCCAGCAGGTCGCAGATCTCGGGGTTGATCATGTCGGTCAGCTCCAGCTCACCGTCGGTGAGCTCGGGGCGGATGCCGCCGAAGCGCACGGCGAACAGCGCCTTCTGCACGATGAAGTCCAGCCGGCCGGAGGTCTCCGCGTCCGCCAGCAGGTCGTCCACCATAGGCGCCAGCGCAGCACCCATGGCTCTGCGGACGTGCATCTCCTCGGCATCCTCGTCGGCACACAGACGGGTGCGCTTCAGGCGCAGGTCGTCCTTCTCCGCATCCGTCGCCGCCTTGAAAAGACGTTCCTCCACGTCCTTCTTGGCCTGACGGATCTCCTTGAGCTTGGCGGTGGCGCTGTCGGGGATGTAGAAACCCCGGCTGCCGGTGCCGTCCGGATCCAGAATCGCCAGCGCGGGCTTGGGGTCGTGGAGGGCGATGCCCTTGAAATGGGTGACGGCGTCGATCTCCGCCAGCAGCGGGCGCAGGCCGTCCAGACGCTGGAGGTAGCCCTTGATCTCGAACAGCTCCACATGGTCCGGTGTCTCCCCCGCCGCGCAGCGGCGCAGGGATGTGCGGATATCCTTCATCTGGCACAGACCGGTCATCAGCTTGGTGTACTGCCCCTTCAGCTCCTCCGCCGCGGCCGCGGCTCGCTCCACGTTGTACAGCTCCGTCTCCAGCTCCGCCCGCTCCTCCGGCGTATAGAACCGCAGGCGGCGGATCTTCTCCTGCCCGAAGGGCGAACAGCCGTGCAGCGACTCCAGCACATATTGCAGGCCGATCTTTACACGCTCCTCAAATCGGATCTCGATCATGCCAACTCCTCCTTTACGTTGATAACAGGCACGTCCACTGCCTCGCGCATACGGTGTAGGAACTCGTCCTTGTCAAATTTCCATCCGTAGGCCGACACCGGGTTCACGGTGATGCACAGGGTACGGGCGGCCTCCTCCGTCTCCAGCGCCACCTCCCGGGTGACCAGCTTATCCAGCGTGTCGGCGCTGAGCAGCACCTTGCTGGGGTCCTTCACCACGAGACGGCAGCGGCGCAGTACGCCGGAGCGCAGCAGCGGCAGCACCATAGTGTCTGTCAGAGCGCCGGTGATCAGCGCCGCACCGTGCGCCTTAACGCAGGCCTCCAAACCGTCCGCGGCCTCCGGCGGCAGCTCCGCCGCCTTGGGCAGATTCATCAAACGGTAGATATGCACCGTGTCGGCGATGACCTTCTCCATGCTCATGTGATAGCTGGCGCCGGTGCAGAGGATGACGCCCTCCGCCACGGCGCGGGCGCCCAGACTCTTCCGCCCCAGCGCGCCGTCGATGATGGAGCGGTCGGCGCCCAGCTCGAAGAAGCTCTGGGACACGGACTTGAGCTGTGTGGTGATGGACGGGCCGGCCAGCTGGACATACCCGGCGCTGCGCGCCCGGAGGATCACCACCTCGCCCAACGGGGTGGGGATGCCGGTGGTCATCAGGATCTCCTTGGTCACGTCGCCCAGACGCAGCATATCCTTGGCCGTGGCGATCAGGGTACCCTCCTTCACGAAGATGCCGGGCTTCTCCGTGCCGGTGACTACGTCGGTGGACTCGCCGTCCCGTCCGATGGAGGTCAGACCCAATGTGCCGCGCAGGTGGTCGCTGGTCAGCAGCCAGTTGAGCATGGTGGTCTTTCCTGCATTCTTGCACATACCCACGATGGACATGGTCTTCGTCTCGTTGAGCCGGCGCAGCAGCTCATCATGCATATCGTACACGCCCTTTCCTTGGTACTCAGTCAATTTTTAAGTATAGCATACCCTTTTGAAAAAAGGAAGAGGGGAAATGCTCCCCCCTTTCCCTGCCATTTGTCAGAACGTCAGGCGCATCTTGTGCCAGACCGCACCGCCGTGGGTAGAACCAGAGATGCCCTCGTCCACGAAGCCCACCTTGC
>ERZ1026848.995-NODE-995-length-15279-cov-28.615673_pt1 | contig 15279 bp, 15 predicted proteins | sample MGYA00380154_ERZ1026848 | MGnify/ENA primary metagenome ERZ1026848 (study PRJEB33269, sample SAMEA4719790) | human gut metagenome | biome: human-associated habitat; feature: organic feature; material: feces | place: Cameroon | collected 2013-10 ...
AGGCCGGAAGGGCCTTGCATTATTCCACGAGACACAAAAATTTTTACAGACTCCAGTAGATGAGTTCCTCTTTGCCTTAAGATCTTCATTTGCAAGAAAAAATCCAACATACATCCTCAATCCAGGCCTTTCCTATCCTGCCGAAGGGATCCCATCAACAATCGGCGACAAAGACAACATCAGAAAGAATCGTGTCAAATTTTTATATCCAAATGTTTTACTATATAAACTATGGATAACACTGCAAAAAATCATATATAGAAAATCAGTAACACTTTAGGGAACTTCTAAAAATCCTCTGTTGATCGCAAACAACACAGGATCACGACTTTGAGGTGGGCATTCGGACGAGAAACCTGAAAGTCGGGTAATGGCGGCATAGAACGCCGTTTCTCGACTAATGCAATCTCGATCTATTGAAAAATCGGGATTTTTTGACTCTTCGTGCATATGTGTGGGTAACTACCCCAGACTGTGGTATGGATTCCGGGGGCGATTAGGACCTGAAAGTCGGCTAACCCAACCACTAAACCCTCAAATCCGGGGGCAAAGGTCAGATAGGTCCTTGAAAAGTCTGGCCTTTTTTCTTGACCTCAATAGTGTACGTATGATATAGTTGCAACCACTATAGGAGATTGCAACGGGACGACCTTTGACCGGAAAACTGCACACGGGCCAGCGCCGCGAAACCCGCGCCAACGGCGACGTTTACGTGTATGAGCGTGTCACCGCCTACGACCCGAAGACGCAGAAAACCAAGACCGTCTCTACGAGACTTTTGGGCAAAATTCCGGCCGGCCAAACCGCAATGATCCCGACGCGGCCGAAAAAGACGAAAACTTCGACTAAGGAGACCCCTGTTCAGGCCAGGCGTGTGCACGGCGGACTGCTCAAGCTTTTGTCCTGGATTGGAGATCAGTCCGGAATCGATGCCGACCTCATGAAAAGCTTTTCCGAGGGGGATGCGCAAAAGCTCATTTCGATCGCCCGCTACTGGCTCTCGACGGACGGAGAGGTACTGACCCGCCTGCAGGACTGGCAGGCGATGAATCCGCTGCCTTATCCGGGGGCGATCACGCAGGACGTCTATGGGGACCTGTTCAAGTCCGTCGGCAAAAACGAAGCCGGCATGCAGTCCTACTTCCGACAGCGGGCCGACCGAGTCAGCAAGGACAGTCTGACGCTGGCCCTGGACACAACGACGTTTTCTACGTACTCAAAGAACCAAATCGAAGCTCGCTGTTAATGGACACCAAAAATTGACCCACTTTGGACAACAAACCTGACCCACTTTGGGCGCGCAAAATTGACCCATCAAAAATTGACCCATCAAAATGAGCCTTCGTGCATATCTATGGGTAGAAGGCGGGGGTAAATCAGTCTGAAAGCCTTGTCGGTCGCGGCCTCGCGGAGAATGTGACGAGAGTTTAATCTGGGTCGGCCCCGAGCCTGCCGTTCGCAGCTGTGTGTTCGCCGGTGTCAAGCGATCGTGAAATACCGCAGGGAGGCGCCAGCCGACCGAGGATATGTCGCGAAAGCGCTTGACTCCGCCGAACCACAGCGACAGCCTTGCTCGTGGTTACCGACTTGTACCTCTTCGTGGCCAAGCTCAGGGAAGTCTGGACGGCAGCGAGCGAGCACCTGGCTCGCACGCTGCTGGCAGAGGTTGTGGACTTGGGCAAGGCCATCGCTGAGGCGCACGAGTTCAAGCCCATAGACCGATTCGTCAAGATGCTTACCCGCAGGGCCGATGGCATCGTGACCGCTTGCATTGTCGGCTTGGGAACCAATATCCTCGAGGGCGCCAACAACACGGCCAAGGTCATTAAGCGTGTCGCCTACGGGTACCGAGATTTCGAGTATTTCGCCCTCAAACTCAAGGGCGCTTTCCCCGGACGCCGGTTCCTCAGGCAAATGCAAACGCAAGGATGGACGCTGGTTTGGCAAGGATTATGGAAACCCCTCGGTTTTCACCATTATTCCTGAAGTGCCCCTATCAAGCCCTCATCTCTTTGATTCCACTGGAATTATTTTTTAGAAGTCCCCTTAACACTTGACCTGCTGCAGGCGGCAGAATTCGGCGTAAACGCCGTTTTGCGACAGTAGCTCTTCGGGAGCACCCTGCTCCACCACCCGCCCCTCTTTGAGGACCACAATACGATCGACGTTGTCGATCATGGAAAGGCGGTGCACCACAATCAGGCACGTGCGCCCCTTCATGAGTGTGGTCAGGGCCTGTTTGATCTTGAATTCGGACTCGCTGTCCAGGGCGCTGGTGGCCTCGTCGAGGATCACGATCGGGGCATTCTTGAGGATGGCCCGTGCTATGGAAATGCGCTGCTTTTGACCACCGGAAAGCAAGCGTCCCGCTTCCCCGACCGAAGAGTCCAGCCCCTGGGGCTGTTCCTTGAGGAAATCCGTCAGAGCCGCCGCCTGCGCCGCGGCCTGGATTGCCTCATCGGTTGCCTGAGGACACCCGTAGGCGATGTTCTCGCGAATCGTGCCGTCAAAGAGCACCACGTCCTGCGAGACGATGGCAATTTGACTCCTAAGGCTCTCGAGGGTGTACTCGCGTACATCCATGCCGTCAATCTTCACATTGCCTTCCGTCAGTTCCACAAAGCGCGGCAACAGGTTCACGGTCGTGGTCTTGCCCGAGCCGGACAAACCAATCAGCGCCACATGTTCGCCCGGGGGAATGGTCAGATTCAGGCCATCCAGGGCACAGGTTTCACTTTCGGCATAACGCACACGGGCATTTTCAAAACGAATTTCCCCTTGCGCGCGCTCAAGCACCACGGTACCTTTGTCCTTTTGCGTCGGAAGATCCAACAGGGAGAAAACGCTGCGGGCGGCCACCGCAATGCCCGTGAAGGTGGCGTTGAGCCCGGCGAGGTTTTGCAGCGGCTGCATCAAAAAGAGCATGGCCGACAGGAAGGTGATGAATTCGCCGATGGTGAGCTCGCCCCTCTGCGCCTGCAGCATCGCGAAAGCAACCACCACGGCCACGCCCATCATCGTGACGATCTGCGTAATCGGTGTGCCCATGCCCTGGTATTTGAGCTGCTTGAGGGTCGTGCCGCGAATCTTGGCGTTGATGCCTCGGAACTTGTTGTTCTCAAATTGATAGGTCTCGCTGATCTTAATGAGGCGCTGCGCCCGGTATGACTCCTGTACGCACGAGAGCGTGTTGGCGACGGCCGTCTGATTGTCCTTGACGATTTTGCGCGTCTTACGGCGCACGATCCCCAGGAAAAAAGCCGCCAGGGGACCCACGATGCACGTCACGAGCGTAAGCTGCCAGTTTTGCCACAGCAAAAGCCCGAAGAGTGCCAACACCTGCAGCGAATCGCGCACGAGCACCATGGCGCTTTGAGCAGCCCCGCTCAGGGCCATATTGGCCTCGTTGATGAACTTGGAGCTGACGGTGCCGGACGAATACTGCTGATAGGTCTGCATCGGCCAGCGTAGCATGCGCGCGAAAAGCTGTCCTCGGAGAGTCACCAGCATCGACTGGCTCACCTTGGTGAGCATGTAACTGCTCATCACCAGCGCCACCGCGTAAAGCAGCGTGATCACGATGAGCGCCACCGGCGCGATGACGATCATACTCGTGTCCTGCTCATAAAAGCCCTGTTCGGTGAGCATGCCCAGCAACTTGGACGTGACAGCCGTCGTCCCAGCCACGATCACCATCCAACAGGCCGCGCCAAAGAGCTTGCATCGATAAGGCAGGGCGTATCGGGCCAGGCGCGCCAGATCGGGATCGAGATATTTTCCGAGATTCAAGCTCATTTCTTGGACTCGCTGGGCGTGTTGGAGGAGGCACCTGCGCCCTGCAGGCGGCAGAGCCGGGCGTAAAGGCCGTTTTGTGCCAGCAACTCTTGGTGTGTGCCGACTTCCTTGATTTCGCCTTCCTGCATAGCCACGATCATGTCGGCATGCTCAATGGTGGAAAGGCGATGCGCAACGATAAAGGTCGTGCGCCCTACCATCAGATGCACCAGAGCTTCCTTGATCTTGTGCTCATTTTCGGCGTCCAAAGCACTTGTGGCCTCGTCCAGAATCAGGATCGGAGCATTTTTAAGAAGCGCGCGGGCGATGGAGAGGCGCTGGCGCTGGCCGCCGGAAAGCATGCCGCCGTTTTCGCCGACGGGCGTATCGAGCCCCGCGGGCAACGACGCAATGAATTCATCCAACGCCGCATCCTTGAGCACCTCGGCGATCCGCTCGTCGGTGGCGTCGGGAACACCGTACGTGATGTTGTCGCGAATCGTGCCGTCAAAGATCATCACGTCCTGCGAGACGATGGCGATTTGCCGGCGCAAGGAGGCCAGCGTCACGGCCTGCGTATCCGTACCGTCAAACAAAATGCGGCCGGCAGTCGGATTCCAAAAGCGCGGCAGCAGATTCACGAGAGAGGATTTGCCCGATCCCGACAATCCCACCAACGCCACCGTCTGCCCGCGCTTGACGCTGAGCGTAAAGTCGTGAAGCGCTTCGCGTTGCGCTCCGGGATAGGTCAGGCACACGTGTTCAAAATCGATACCCGTCTCCAGCCCCTTGATCTCAATCGTTCCCTCGTCCTTTTCCGCAGGCTCGTCCAAGGTGGCGAAAAGCGACTCGGCCGCCACCGACATACCGACAAAGGCGGAATTCAGGCCCGTGATCCGGCGCAACGGCGGCAGAATCAGCATCATAGCGGTCAGGAAGGTGATGAACTCGCCGAGCGTGAGCATCCCCTGCTGCGTTTCGATCATGGCCACCACCAACACCACGGCCACGCCGCACACGCCGATGAATTGGGTGGCGGGAGTGGCCGCCGAGCTGACCTTGGTGATGCGCAAACTCAGCTCCCTGACTTTTCGGCTGATGTCGTTGAAGCGCCCCACCTCCGCCTCATAGGTATTGCTGACCTTGATGAGGGTGCGGGCGTCGTACCCCTCTTTGACGCGCACAAGCAGCGTGGCAATGTTCTGCTGGGCATTGGCCATGATGCCGCGGATCTTGCTGGAGATGAACTTGAGTAGCCAAACAATGGCGGGCACGACAAGGATCGTCACGAGCGTCAGCGTGATGTCATGCCACACAAGAACCGAAATCAGGCCGACAATCTGAAGCGAATCGCGCACGAGGACAATGGCCGATTTGGCGGCGCCGGAGAGGGCGTAATTGGCCTCGTTGACGAATTTGGAAGCGACGATCCCCGTGAGGTTGCGCTGGTAGACGTCTTCGGGCCAGTGAAGAATCCTCTCAAACAACTGAGCGCGCAAACGGAAAAGAATGGATTGGCTGGCCCGGGCGAGCAGGTAGTTGCTCATGAACATACTGCCGCCGTGCAAGCAAGCAACCAGAACGAGACCGATCGGCGCCGCCAGCACCACCCAGGCCTGCTGCTGATAAAAGCCCAAATCTGTAAGCTTGCCGAAGAGAACGGCAATCAGCGACGAAGTGGTCGCCGCCAACACCATGAAAAAAACGGCCCCGACCATATTCCAGCGCTGCTCAGGCATATAGCCGAGCAGCCGCCGCAAGGCGGGATGGATACGTTCGTATTGTCTTTTGAAAAAATTCCTCATTCTCAATGTCTTTGTCGTCACCGAGAGCTAAACCGGCCGATGGGAAAGGGTAAGCGAAGGACGAGCCCTTGGTCATGGGTGACGCGGGCAAATCACGGAAATCTTTGAACACCACATCCGTTCGAAGAAAGACCCGCCGTTTTTTAACCCGTCCTCTGCGTCAACAATCAACGTCGAGCGCAACATCGCACAAATGCTCAAATACGCAAAGGGGCGGGTGAAGGAGGACGAATCAAGGGGGCCGGAAAAAGGGGCGTGCCCGACCGTCGTGATCGCCGGCAGATGAACTCGGCACGCCCGGCCTCTCATTTTTGGCGTTCTTTCTCTTTTTTTTGGCAATCCGCACACACGCCGTAAAGAGACAAGGAGTGCCCCTCCAGCTCAAACCCCAGACGCGCGGCAATCTGTTTCTGGCGCTTTTCGATTTCCTTGTCGACGAACTCTTCGACGCGCCCGCAGCGCGTGCAAACGATGTGGTCGTGGTGAGCGCCGTCATCGACCTCATACGTAGCGCGGTCGTTGCCAAAATGGTGGCGCACAATGAGGCCGGCAGCCTCAAACTGCGTCAAGACGCGGTAGACGGTGGCCAGACCCACTTCGATTTTTTCGGTCAGCAGCTGCTTATAAATGTCTTCGGCCGTCAGGTGTCGTTCGGTGCCGGCGTCATGCGCTCTTTGGAAAAGCTCCAAAATGCGCATGCGGGGCGCCGTCGCCTTCAGGCCGACACTCTTGAGTTCCTTTTCCGAGTCTGAGTACTCTCGTTCGTTTCCGCTCATGGGATCATCCTTTTCGGGCTCAATGCAAGCCAATAACCGCTATGATAACGGGAAGTTTTTGGCTTTACCCGTCTTACGACGCGTCTCGATTCGTTCCAACTCATGACTTTGCGCACTCTTCTTGTGGCGGCGCCTTTGGCCGCCGCACTCGTTTCTTTGACCGGTTGCAACTTCAATAGCCTCGTATACCGCACGGATGTCCATCAGGGCAATCTCGTCACCCAAGAGATGATTGACCAGCTCAACGTCGGAATGGCTCGTCAGCAGGTGCTCTTTCTCATGGGCAAGCCGCTCGTGGAAAGCCAGTTTCACCGCAACCGCTGGGACTACACCTATTACCTCAATCCCCGCCACGGTGACATCCAAATGCGCCGCGTGACGCTCTACTTTGACGATCAGGACGTTCTCACGAAGATTGAAGCGGGGCGTCTGCCCACGGAAAAGCAGGCCGATGAAATGATCCTTGGCCGCGACTCCGACTTTGCTCCCACGCCCCTGGTTCCCGAAAGCAAGCAGGAATAATCATGAAAGTTGCTGTTTCCGGCGCCGGCGGACGCATGGGCAAACTCATCATTGAAGCCGTGCTGGCCTCCAACGAACTCGAACTCGTCACAGCCCTCTGCGCCCCCGATTCGCCCGAGAGAGGCTCCGATGCGGGCGCCGCTCTCGGCAAAAACACGGGGGTCGTGATTTCGGCTGATGCGTCCGAAATCTCCAAGGCCGACGTCCTCATTGATTTTACGCGCCCGCAGGCCACCCTTTCCTATCTGCCCGTCTGCGCCGCCAACCATATCGGCGTCGTCATCGGCACCACCGGGTTTGACGCCGACGGCAAAAAGGCCATCTCTGAGACGGCGGAAAAAACCCCCGTCGTGTTTGCCCCCAATATGAGCGTGGGTGTCAACGCGGTCTTTAAGCTCCTTGAGTTGGCCGGCGCCATGCTCAAACGGTACGACTGCGAAATCGTCGAGATGCACCACAAGCACAAAGTCGACGCTCCTTCCGGGACAGCCCTCGAAATGGGCCGTCGTGTTGCGCACAGCCGCGGCGTGGACTTTGATTCGGTGGCCGTATTAAGCCGCGAGGGCTACACGGGCGAGCGAGAGGACGGCAGCATCGGCTTTGCCACACTGCGCGGCGGCGATGTGGTCGGCGAGCACACCGTCATCTTTGCCGGAGCGGGCGAGCGCATCGAAATCAGCCACAAATCCGGCTCGCGTTCGGGGTACGCGCAGGGGGCCGTGACGGCCGCCCTTTTCCTGAAAGACAAGAAAAAGGGGCTCTTTTCAATGTCAGACGTGCTCGGCTTTCACTGAATTTGTGTTGGCGCGTAAAAACCCGCGCAGACACTCGTGTTGAGTGGCAAAATTCGCAGGCAATGATTTTCCCTAAGGTGCGTGCCGCCTAAAGCGCGCACGCTTTAATGAGGTTCCAAATGAACGACCAGCTTGACAAACTCGAATCCTCCATCGCCCGTCTGGTGCAGGCTTACAATGAATTGAAGGCGGAAAACGCCTCCCTTAAGGCGCAGCTTGCCGACAAGACGGCGGCCGTGGAACTGCTCGAAGAGGAATCGGCCGCCGTACGCAGCCGGATCGATGCGTTGCTCGTCACGCTGACGGCCGACCAGCAGAACGCCGCCTGATCGGCTTTTCACCGCGTCAATGGATAAACCGGAGTCTTAAGCATGCCTCGCATCAAACTCACCATCTTGGATCGCGAGTATCCCTTTGAGGTTTCCGAGGAGGACGTGGAAAATCTGCGTGCCGCCGCCGAAATTCTCAATACGCGCGCCTCGCAGGTGCGCTCGGCCAACCGCTCGCTCACGCCCGAGCGTGTGGCTGTCATGGCTTCCCTGCAGATTGCTTTCGACTCTCTGACCGGACGACTCGGTCAGGTACCCATCGATGAAGCCACGGTCTCGCGCGTGGCCGCACTGCGCATGAAGTGCGACGAGGCGCTTGAGCCCGCCCTTGAGGGTTAAGCGTGCCGTTCGGCACGTTTGTAAAAGTTTTGAGTAAGGCCGCTTCCCACAAGCGGCCTTTCTTATAATGAGGACATACCCTGTGGTTTCACTCAGCGGCTCCAATGTTCCTAACCTATGCATTCGTGCAAGGCCGTATCACTCGAGAGCCGATAGTGCAGCGGGCACGCGTTTGCCCGCTCCGTTTTCCGCTCCAGCCGCGGCCACCCTGACCTTTCGGTTCAGGCAACGTAGCCGGAAACCACGGGGTTTCCTCATTTGTGCGCAAAGCGTGTTCACCCTCTTTTCTTTCATCCGGAACTTCCGACGACATTAGTCTCTTCACCGTGCCCCTTTCCATTGTCGCCGCGCAGGTATCATTGAGCCCGCATGCGTCAATCCTGCGCGATGGCCATTGCGGTTGCCGAAGGGCTTGAAAATCCGGGTTTGTTCGGTTTTCCAGACCTTCCTTTGCCGATAGTCCGACGGTCGTCGTCGAGTGCCCCAACTCCTGCGACTCGATGCAGCGTCCATAGGAGTATTGCATTCAGGGGATTGCCGTTATTTCATCGGTTTTTATGAGAGTTCTCTTAATGTCTCAAGTTGCCCTGCCTCCCGTTCGTCCCGTCGATCCGGAAACCATCGCCACCCACCTCTTTCACGTCAAGCAGACGGCCCCTTTGGTGCACTGCATGACCAACGACGTCGTGCAGGAAATCACGGCCAACGTGTTGCTTTCCATCGGTGCCTCCCCGGCCATGGTCGTGGCCCAGGAAGAAGCCGGCCACTTTGCCGCCATCGCTTCGGCCCTGTTGATCAACGTAGGCACGCCGCGTCCCGATTTGCTCAACGCCATGCACCTGGCAATCAAATCGGCTGTGCGTCACAACGTGCCCTGGGTGTTGGATCCGGTGGCCGCCGGCGTCATTCCCTGGCGTGACAAAATGATCCAGGGGCTTCTGGCCCTGCACCCCACCGCCATCCGCGGCAACGCCTCCGAAATCCGGGCCCTGGCCGGTGTCGGCAAGGGCGGCAAGGGCGTGGACAGCACGGACGCCAGCAACACGGCTCTGGAAGCGGCCGTCTCTTTGGCCTTGGATTACGACACGATTGTCTGTGTGACGGGCGAGACCGACTACGCCACCGACGGCAAGGAAATCCTCTCCTACACCGGCGGATCCGTGAAGGCCACGACCGTGGTGGGCACGGGCTGTTCCCTCTCGGCCATGGTGGCGGCCTTTATTGCCAAAACCGAGCATCCGCTCGAGGCCGTCATCTCGGCTTGTGCGCTTGCCAAGCGCGCCGCCGACCAGGCCGAAGGCGTGGCCCGCGGCCCGGGCAGCTTTGCCGTGGCCTACATCGATGCCCTCAACCTCATTCAGGCCAAGGACTTTTATTGATGCGCCCCGTCGTTGATCTGTCGGTTTATCTGGTTCTCGATCCGGATCTGTGCGGCGGTGTCCAAGGCATGATCGACACCACGCGGGCGGCCGTGCAAAACTGCGCCACGTGTGTACAGCTGCGCGCTCCCCACTGGAAAAAGCGGCAGTTGGTCGAGGTCGGGCGTGCATTGATGCAGGTGCTTGCCGGAACCAACGTTCCCCTCATCGTCAATGACCATGCCGACGTGTGCCTGGCCGTCAACGCCGACGGCCTGCACGTCGGGCAGGATGACCTCTCGCCGGCGGACGCCAGAGCCCTGATCGGGCCCGAGAAGGTGCTCGGGCTGTCCGTTTCCAACGCCAAGCAACTGGCGGCGGTCGACACCTCGTTGGTGGATCACCTGGGGATCGGCCCCATTTTCCTCACGCAGACCAAGACCGACACGGCCGCGCAGCTCGGGCTCGATGGCTTTGCGGCCCTAGCACGCCGCAAACCCTGTCCGGTCGTGGCAATCGGCAGCGTCAAAGTACCGATCGTCGCGGACCTGATGCGCGGCGGAGCGGACGGCGTGGCCGTGGTTTCAGCCATCTGCGGTCAAGCCGATCCGGGAGCGGCCACCCGTGCGCTTGTTGACGCCGTACGAGCGGCGCGCGCTTAGCCCTAACTAAGCCACCTTCCCTACAATTGGGTTTGAAATCGTCAGAGAGGGATTGCTCACAGCCATGGCAAAAGGTAAAGGAACGTCGGTGCGGCCGACCCTTCAACAGGCCAAACTCATTTTGCTGGCCAAAGCGCTGGAGGAATCCCAAGATCCTTCCGTGAACTGGACGCAGGCCGATACGGAAGCCGCAAGCCTGCGCGCCGCACACGCCGTGGGCGAAGCCGCCGATCCGGTGCGGCTTCTGAGCGAACGGGCCAAGATCGTGCTTCGCACGGCCTCCGAGCGCGGCGTCAACACAGTTCTGAGCACCAAGGCGCGGCTTCCCTCGCTTTTTGCGCCCCTGCTCGTTCTGCTCTCGTTTGTCCTCGGCGCCCTGACGGACCGCATCGCCAGCCCCGAGCATATCGTCAACCTTCTCTCGCCCCCCTACTGGGGCGTGATCCTCTGGAACGTCGTCGTCTATTGTGCGCTCCTCTGCTGCGCCCTGGGACTGGTGGGAAACGACGTCAACCGCTTTTCACTGCCCTTAAGAAGCACGCTCAACACCTTTGCCGAGAAAACGAGCTACGGCACGCTGCGCCGCAAGGGCTTTAAGGCTCACTTCTATGCGGGTTGGGCGCATTTTGTCGCGCCGCTCATTCGCCTAAATGTGGCCCGCACGCTGCATTTAGCGGCCATGGCCTTTGCCCTGGGCATCATTGTGAGTCTCTTGGTGCGGGGCTTTGGCACTTCCTACTGGGCCGGATGGGAGAGCACATGGCTCTCGGAGAGCCCGCAAAGCGTCAAAACGTTTTTGGACTATACCTATGGCCTGATTCCAGCCACGGGGCCCCTGCCGCCGATGCCCGACTTGGCGGCGGTGACGGAAATGCGCGCCGACCGTCTTCCTTATTTGGAGACGCCGGTTTCCGCCGCACCTTGGCTCATCCGCATGATGATTTTGATGTCGGTGGCCGTCATCCTCCCACGCCTGATCTTTGTCTTCTTTGACTCGTGGCGAATGGGGCGCTTTAAGAATCGAACCGTCCTTGCCATCGACTCGCCCTACTTTGAGTCCATTCTGGGACAATGCGCTCAGGATGCCGTGCTCGGCAACCTGCTGGTGGTGACGTCAAATACGCACCGGCCTGCGCGAGAGACTTCCGTCACGACTTTCTGCCGTCACTGGGGAGCTTCTGAGGATTCCCTTGTGCAGGTCTTGGATTTTGACGATGAGCAAGCTTGCGCACCCGCGGTGCCGGCCGGTCCCCGCAAGCCCATTGTTCTGATTTGGTTTGACGGCATGGAAACGCCCGAGGGCGAAGTACACGGCGCCGTCATCGAGCGCCTGCGCTCGGCCTACGAAGCGCAAGGGCAGGCCGTGTTGGCCGTGGTTGCCGATCTGACGGAATTTGCCGAGCGCTTCGCTGCAACGTCCGAACGCATTAAGGAGCGGCGTCAAACCTGGAAAACGTTGGCGCAGGAGCATCAGGTCAAACTGTTTGTTTTGGAGAACAACGGGCAGGCGCAGCTTGAAACACTCAAGGCGCTGCGCGCCTGGGCGGCACCCCGCCTGACCACCCTCGAAGTAAACGTGACGGATACGAAGGAAGAAAAAAATGAACAATGATCCGATGCGTATTCATCTGAGCCTGGTGAGCCACACCAACATCGGGAAAACGACGCTGGCACGAACTCTTTTGAGCCGGGACATCGGCGAAGTGGCCGACCGAGCACACGTCACCGAAACGACCGATGACTATGTGCTCGCCCGCACTCCTGAAGGATGTGAACTCATTCTCTGGGACACGCCGGGGTTCGGCAACTCCGTGGCCCTTGCCAAGCGCCTTGAGGGACGCACCAACCCCGTGGGTTGGTTTATGGCCGAAGTGTGGGACCGGATGGCCAACAAGTCTCTGTGGCTCAATCAGAAAGCGATCAAACACGTCAAAGAGACGTCCAACGTTGTTCTGTATCTGGTCAACGCCACGGAACTGCCTGATACCGCTCCTTATGTGAGCGCAGAAATGCGGATCCTTTCCTGGATCGGCAAACCCGTCATTGTGCTGCTCAACCAAATGGGAGAGCCCAAGGCCCCCGAATTGGAACAGGCCGACGTCGATCGCTGGAAGGACGCCATGGCCTCCTACCCCATCGTGCATTCCGTGCTGCCAATGGACGCCTTTGCCCGGTGCTGGGTGCAGGAATATGCCCTCTTTGACGCCATTGCCAAGGCTCTGCCCGAAGAGTTGCAGGCCACGATGGAGTCTTTACGAGAGGTGTGGTCCCGCCAGAGGCGTGCGGCCTACAACGCAAGCATTCAAGCCCTGACAAACTATCTCGAGAAACTCGCCAACGACAAGGAAGTGGCCGAGAACACTTCCGTGGTGGACCAGATTAAGTTTCTGGGCAAACGCTTGGGACTCTTTAAGCACGAAACCATGCATGACCCGATCGGAGCCGCTCAGACGGCCTTGTCATCCCGGGCAGCCGATGAGTTTTGCGCCTTAACGGACAAACTCATTGCCATCAATGGCCTCAAGGGAAAGGGCGTGCGCAAGGAGTTGCTCGCGCGCATGCAGACGGACTGGAATGTGAAAAGTGCCGTGCCCGCCGCTCCCGCAGCCGCCATCGGTGCCGTCGGCACCGGAGCGGCCGGAGGGCTGGCCAGTGACCTGGCCACCGGCGGTCTCTCGCTTGGATTGGGAACGCTGATTGGAACGGTGGTCGGGGCTCTGGCGGGCGCGGGACTGGCCGTGGCGTACAACCACAAGAAAGACCTAAATGGCACGCAGATCACCTGGTCCGACAATGCCCTCAATCACTTTTTTCAGAATACGGTTCTTTTGTATTTGGCCGTTTCCCACTTCGGCCGAGGCAGAGGCAACTGGAGCGAGCAGCATTATCCCGAGAGTTGGCTCAAGGTCATCGATGAGATCATGGATTCGAAAAAAGAAAGCGTCGGGCGAGACTTCAACCAAGTGATTTTTGCCGTCTTTGCTAAGATCTATCCGACGGCGAAGATGTGAGCGCTTCGCCTCGCGGACTCAAACCGAACTATCATTTCCCAGCCAAAATGTCGAGGCTCTTATGAACGTGCTATTGATTTGCCGAACTCTGGATGGATGCGGAGGCATGGAGACCATGATCCGCACCCTACTCAAGGGCCTCAACGCGACGCTCCACCAAAACGCCTCGTTGTTGATCCTGAATGTCTCGCACAAACGAGCCAGGAGCCTCACTTGGAAAGAGGGCCTGCCGATCACGGAACTTCACTCCTCGGTTCCGCGCTTTCTTCTTCACTATCGGTATCTCTTCACTGTCGCCGAATATGTCAAGAAGCATCGGATCGATGCCGTCATCTGTGCCGATGAGCATTGTGTACACATCGCTGATCTGGCGCGGCGGGTGTTTCATCTGAACTTCAAGCTCGTCTCCTGGATGCACTTTTCCCTGCATACGATCAAAAGGACGAGACTGGGCTGGCTCAAAGTAGCCGATGCCAACATCGCCATCAGCCGTCCGATTGCCTCTCAGCTGACGTCCATCGGCTGCAAAAATGTGTTCACGCTTTTTAATTGCGTCACTGAAAAAAATTACCTGCTCTCGGATAACGCTTTCTCCCCGGAATCTCCGCAACGGAAGAAGGCCAAATTCCTTTATATCGGCAGATTGACGTTCGACGGGCAAAAGCGAATCCGCTTCATGCTACAGGGACTCTCAAGCCTTTCTTTTGCCTGGGAGCTGCATTTGGTGGGCGCCGGAGATATCGCCCGACTGAAAGCCTATGCCAGTGATCTTGGCCTAACCGACAAAGTGATCTTTCATGGTTGGCAGAAAGATCCGTGGGCTTACATTGAAGAGACGATCGGAAGCGTTTCCTGCACACTCCTTACCTCGGCCTTCGAGGGGATGCCGATGGCATTGATTGAGTCGATTTCTTTCGGCATCCCCTGCATCAGCAGCGATTGCCAGTCGGGGCCTGCCGATATTATCCGCAATGGGGAAAACGGCTACCTTTTTGACACCGACTCTCTGCCCTCCTTCGTCGAGGCCCTCGAGAAAATTTACATCAAAGGGGTTGCCCTCGACTCTCGTCAGATTCAGGAACAGGGCAAGCCTTTTTATAGCGAAAGCTACTTCGGCAAGATCAATGAGATTTTGGCCGGCACCGAAACTTAGCCTAGAGCACACCGCCGATTAGGGCACAAACTCAAAATCAAAATGGGCGCCCTTTCGTTGCTCCTTTCGAATCCGGTAGTCCATGATCATGCGTTTGGGATGCTTTCGTATCCAAAACGGCGCCTTTTCCACTTTTCTCGCAGTTCCTTTCCAAATATCGGATTCAATGGCATCGTTGGGCAAAACAAGAACCGGGTTCACGCGCCATGTTTTGAACGTTTGCCCGAAGTCAAACCAAGGCGAGAACAAGAAAATATCCACCGGCGAGGCGAGCTTTGAGGACTGACAAATCGCTTCTTGTGCGGCTTTACGCGATATCAAATAGGCGTGAGTGCCGACCGGCAAAGGATATTTAGGTTGGACCAAGGTGAGTCTGTCATCGACCTTTAATCTCTCAAAGCCGACAATGAAATCCTTGTTCTTTTTATGATTGAGCATGCTCAGCTGACACACATCAACCTGAGGTGGAATCCAGTCGCAGGATTTCATATATTGCCCAGCCAGTGACGAGACGATGATATCGTCCTCCATAATCAATGCCCATTGCTCATTGGAATTGACCAGGCGTTTCCAGCAGGCGATATGGCTTAGGTAGCAGCCAACCTCACCCGGCGACAAAAGTCTGGTAAATCTGGTTCTATAGTAAAGATCATTGAGTGGGTATTGAATTTCCAGGACTTTCGCCGGGTCCATGGCCTTGCCTGCAGATTTACACGATTTCGTGCACGGCCCTCCATCCTGTTGTGCACGCGGCCG
>ERZ1026848.997-NODE-997-length-15274-cov-4.639530_pt1 | contig 15274 bp, 12 predicted proteins | sample MGYA00380154_ERZ1026848 | MGnify/ENA primary metagenome ERZ1026848 (study PRJEB33269, sample SAMEA4719790) | human gut metagenome | biome: human-associated habitat; feature: organic feature; material: feces | place: Cameroon | collected 2013-10 ...
GATTATATGTTCCTTTATTCCTATTATCCTCCGCAAGCGGCTTTGATTACAACAACTTGGTCATTCTCCGCCAATTTCTTGTCAAGCCAATCCGCACGGGGAACCATTTGATTATTAACTGCGACTGCCACACCTTTTTCCGGCAACTCCAATGTTTGCGCCAACTGGAACAAAGAAGAGCCTTCCGGCACTGTCACCATTTTGTTATTAACCTTGATATTCATTGTCTGTCTGATTATGGATGAATACTAACAGACAAAGAGGAACTCTTTAAAGGAAGGAAATTCTGGAGCTTAACTCCGGCAACAATCCCTACGGCAGTATTAGCTGCATCAGGTTCAAGGGTATAATCTCAGCTTCCTGCGTTCAGAAAGCACCCCTTTGTCTTTTTATCTCCGGCAAAGTAATAGAAAAATCGTCAGAAATCCAAATAGAGGAGAAATAGTTTAATAAAAAATATCCTGAAGATATATTTTTTGGACAAAAGGGCGGTGGCATCTCGATAAATATCTATACTTTTGGAGTAAGAAAAAGAAAAGAGATGAAACAGTTTGCTATTATCATTATGCTCATTGGTTCGTTGTGGCAAATTCAGGCACAGCGCGTCGGACTGGTGTTGAGTGGTGGCGGAGCAAAAGGAGCTGCCCATATCGGTGTCATCAAAGCTCTTGAGGAGAACAACATACCGATTGATTATGTGACCGGGACTTCCATCGGTGCCATCATTGGCAGTCTCTATGCCATGGGATACACACCTGACGAGATGCTGGAGCTTATCTTATCCAAAGAGTTTGGATATTGGCAGACTGGAACGGTGGAAGAGGATTATATGTACTATTTCCGCAAGCCCGACCCGACACCGGAAATGGCTCGCTTCTCCATTGACATGTCTGATTCCCTTCAAATAAAGACCAACATTTTGCCTCAGAGCTTGATTAACCCGATTCAGATGAACCAGGCATTCATGGCTCTTTATGCGCAAGCGACTGCCAAGGCCGGCTGGAATTTCAACAACCTGTTTGTCCCGTTCCGCTGTGTCGGATCTGACATTTATAACAAGAAGGCTGTTATATTCAAGAGCGGTGATTTAGGAGAAGCTGTCCGCGCCTCCATGACCTTCCCGTTCTTCTTCAAGCCTATTTGGAAGAACGATGTCCCACTGTTCGATGGCGGCATTTATGACAATTTCCCTGTCAAACCTATGGAAGATGATTTCAATCCCGACTTTATCTTCGGTTCCATCGTGGCTGGAGGAAACAATAAGCCTTCGGAAAATCCATATAACCAAATCGAGTCCATGATCATGCAGAAAACGGAATATGACATTCCGGAAGAGAAAGGAATGGTCGAACGGTTCCTCTTTCCTGATGTCTCCCTTTTGGACTTCCCGAAAGCCAAGGAGATTATGGATGTGGGATATAAACGGACTTTGGCGATTATCGATTCCATCAAAGCAAGAGTGCCGAGGGAAATGCCTTTGGATTCTTTGACAGAGCGGCGCAAGGCTTACAAGGAGAGCCTGCCTCCTCTATTGTTCAAGAACATTTATGTCACCGGTGTTTCCGAATCCCAAAAGAGATATATCGAATCTTTGCTTCACCGCGACATCAACCATGAATTTCCTATGGAGGAGTTCAAACGGATCTATTTCAAAATCCTGACCTATTCCAAGATCAAGGAAATCATCCCGCACGCCATTTATAACCGGATGAACAAGAGCTTCGACCTTTACCTTGATGTGAAGATGACAGATGAAGTCAACATCAGTTTGGGCGGCAATGTCTCGTCCCATCAAGCGAACCAACTATATTTAGGATTGGGTTATCGCTACTTGGGAAGATATGCGGCGGACTTCAACACCGACTTCCAAGTGGGAAATTCTTTCAGCGGAGTCGTGCTGAACGGAAGGATATATTTGCAGACACGCATCCCGACTTATATCAATGCGCAAGGAGTCTTTTCCTATAAGCGATATTCCGAGAGCCAATCGCTCTTTTATGAAGATGTCGTTCCTGCTTTCATCAAACAAAAGGAGTTATACACAAAGCTGAAATTCGGATTCCCTTTCCTCAGCCATGCGAAGGCTGAAATTGGTTTTGGTTATGGGCAGTTGAATGACTTCTATTATCAAAACTCAAATGTCTCCTTCTCTGAAATCGGCTTTGAACACAGCAAATACAATATCTTTGCCGGATCCCTCAATATCGAGCAGAATTCTTTGGGGACGAAGATTTATCCGATAACCGGAGTGAAGCGGGTTCTTAATGCCCAATATATTTTGGGGAATGAAAAATATGTGCCCAACAACAAAGGCATTGACAAGGCATTCGAGAACGTCAATTGGCTACAAATGAAAGGGCATTGGGAACAGTATCTCGAACTCAGCCCGCTATTCAACTTGGGCTATATGGGAGAAATGGTATTGTCGAGCAAGAACTTGTTGAACAATTACACAGCCTCTATTTTACAGGCTCCTGCTTTCACACCGACTCCGCACAGTTCCATTGTCTTTAACGAGGCTTTCAGGGCAAATGAATATTTGGCTTTGGGAGTTTCGCCCATCTTCAAATTCAGCAAAATGCTGCACTTCCGCTTGGACATGTATGGATTTTCGCCTTTGTATGAAATAAAGAAGCAAACCATCATGATGAACAACACCGAGAGGAACATCCCTTATTATGGGAAATTCATGCGGAATTTCCAATACATGGGAGAAGCGGCTTTGGTCCTTCATCTTCCATTTGCTTGCATCAGTCTATATGCCAATGGATATAGTTATCCTAAGAAGAACTTCAATTTAGGACTGAACATCGGTTATCTATTATTCAATCCGAAACTTATCGACTAACCGGAGAAAGGAAAAGGCGGTGCGTCAAATGATTGTCTGACTCACCGCCCTTTTATTTTACTTTGTCACATTGGACAATTATTACACCAACTACTTCTTCGGCTGACTGCCTAATGAATAATCCAAAGTTCCCGCATTCACAAGCTCCTGGTGGGAAATAGTAAATCCTTTCCACGTCTTTCCACCCACTTGCAGATTCTGGATATAAATCGCATCCGGATTATTGCGGTTCGAAGTTATGACCAAATCCCCTTTCGGATAAAACTTCTTGTCAAGATGGATAGTCACCTTGTCGAATACCGGGGAAGTCAACACATAATCCGCATCTCCCGGACAGGCCGGATAGAACCCCATCATGGAAAAGATTGCCCAAGCCGACATTGTCCCGGTATCTTCATTGCCCGGCACACCGTTTGGCGCATTGTGGTAGCCCGACTTCAAAGCCTTGTGGACCTCCTTTTGTGTCCGCCATTCTTCTCCTTTGAAATAGCTGAATAGATATGGATAAGCGATATCCGGTTCATTTGCCGGGTCATAATTCCCATCATCAAACACACCTTGCAGCTTCGACACGAACTTCTTGTCTCCTCCCATCAACTTTGCCAAGCCTTTGATGTCATGGGGAACATAAAAAGTATAGTTCCATGCATTTCCCTCGTGGAATCCAGGAGAAGGCTCAAAGTTCTCGCCTTGTTTGGGGTCAAAAGGAGAGTAGAAAGAGCCATCCGGCATGATTGGCCGCAAAGTCCCAAACTACTTGCAATAATAATGCTTATAGCCCAAAGATCGTCCATAGAACAATTTGGCATCCTCTTTCTTGCCCAATGCCTCTGCGAATTTGCCCAAGCTCCAGTCTGCCAAATAATATTCCAAAGCATGGGAAACCGAATTGTCGAACTGGCTGACCATCGGACAATAGCCCAAAGAGTAATAGTCATTCGCATCCGGACGAAGCAAGTTATATTCTCCCGGAGTAGTCGCTCCTTTGCACATCGCCTCATAAGCAGTATTCACGTCAAAGTCACGCAATCCTTTCATCCACGCATCCACGATATAAGGAATAGAAGGGTCGCCCTCCATCGTGAAAGTCTCCCGTCCATACAACTCCCACTTCGGCAGCCAGCCATTCTCTTTATACATATCAATCATCGTGTGGATGATTTGCAACTGGCGGTCGGGATAAAGCAGTGTCATCAGTGAGCTGACATTGCGATAAGTGTCCCACAACGAGAAGACAGTATAACGATTCTCCGAGGTCTTGCCCACTTCAAGGCTCTCCATCTTCGGATATTCGCCATTGACATCCTGCAAAATGTTCGGATGAATCAGCAAGTGATATAATCCAGTATAAAAGATAGTCTTTTCATCTTTTGTGCCTCCCTCGACAGTGATGCGGGACAAATCCTTGTTCCATGCTTCACGGGCAGCCTGGGCTGTCTGGTCAAAGGCGAATCCGGGCTGTTCCTTGCCCAGGTTCTCATGCGCATTCGCAATGCTGATAAAAGAGACACCTATTTTCACTTGGATTTGCTCTTCTGCTTCCACGTCGTATTTAAACCAAACACCGACATCGTCTCCGCTCATTTCACGAGTATATTTCGGATAGAGCTTATACTTTCCGGCATCGCTGTCCCATTCTGCCTCGGCAGTCATCTCCCGCTGCTTTTTCCAATAACCTTTCTCTTTCGGTGCTTTGTCAATCTTCATGACAAAATAGATTGGAAATACTGCTTGCGCATTATAACAGAATGTTCCCATCAGCTTGGATCCTTCAATTTCCGTGTCACCGACAAAGCGGACAGTTGCACCGGATTCATTGGTCAAGCCTTCGCCCAAGTTCAGCAAGATATTCCCCTCGCCTTTCGGGAAAGTGAACCGAGCCAAGCCCGTGCGCGGAGTTGCCGTCACCTCCGTCTTGATGTTGTACTTCGTCAGCAAGTTACTATAATAACCCGGATGGGAAACCTCTTTATCATAATGGCTGCCATACTCCTTATAATCCACCTTCAACTCGCCCGCAGTCGGCATCAAGAGCAAACTTCCCAACTCAGGACATCCCACGCCACTCAGGTTGACATGCGCATATCCCGTGAAATAATCATTGTCGGAAGAATAAGGAGTAGACCACCATCTGCTGTCTTTGTCAAAAGTATTTGTCTCGGAACCCATCACATTAAACGGGGTGACGCTCATCATGCCTTGAGGGCAAACCGCCCCCGGATTGGTTGTCCCGAAATTGCTCGTCCCGATAAACGGATTCACATAATCGACCGGTTGTTGCGCATACGCCATTCCGCTGCACAACAACAATGCCAGTAATTGTTTCTTCATTATTCTTATCATTTAGTTTGTTTTTACCAAATCACTATCTCATCCACAAATATAAAGCCGCCGTTAGGAACTCCGTTCTTCGCCTTCAAGCGGACATAACGGGCTTTCCAATCGCCTTTGAATGCATAATCTTGGAACGTCAACTCCGGATTGTCAAGGGAGACAGTCGTCGGGATGACTCCGCAAGATTGGAACTCCTCGCCATCTTCCGACAACAACAGTTCCACATTGGAGGGCTGATAAACCCACGGACCTTTCAACTGCATCCAATTGGAAGTCACGGAGTGGATATCCGTCACCTCGCCCATGTCCACGACACAATCCAAGTCATTCAAATAGCCTTGCCAGCATTTGTCCAAATAGGTCAATCCTCCGCGGACACCATCCAAAAGAGCCTGATTGCCTCCAGCCATATAGCCCGGATAGAGGCGGCTGTTGTATTGGATGGACTTGCCGATACCACGGTGATAATCAACCCGCTTTTCCGAAGGCTGCCCCATCAGCTTGTCCCCTTCGAAGATTGCGGCACAGATATTTGCCGAGTCCTTCACGACAATCTCACCAGTGTAGAGCGGAGAAGAGGCTGTGGGCGTAGTTCCATCCGTTGTGTAGCGGATTTCGGCAGGATGTCTTTCCGCATCCAAGGAAACTTTTATCTGTTTTGTGATCGTATCGACTTCTGAATGGAAATCTATTTCATAAGACAACGTGAACGGATGCAAGCCCATTCGCTCCAATATTGGGATATGGGCATTCAAGCGCGGCTTAAAGCCTTTCCAATCCCGCTTTTCTTGCGGGGTCCATCCGATTTCCGCCACTGCCAAAGCACGGGGGAACATCATATATTCCAAATGTTCGGGAGTCGGGATATATTCCGTCCAAGTGTTTGCCTGCACTCCCAAGAAATGGCGGCTCTCCTCTGCGGTGAGTGAATCCTTCGGAATAGGATTATAGCTATACACCTTCTTGACCGGAGTATAACCTCCGATTGCATAAGGCTGCTTGCGGGGATCAGCTTGGTAGAAGTCGAAATACATATATTCTCCCGGCGTCATAATCACATCGTGCCCCATGCGGGCAGACTTGAATCCAGCCCCTTCGCCTCTCCACGACATGACAATGGCTTCCGGAGCCAATCCGCCTTCCAGAATTTCATCCCAGCCAATCATCTTCCTGCCTTTTGAGAGGAGGAACTTCTCAGCCTGGCGGATCATATAACTTTGCAACTCATCGACATCCTTCAGGTTCTCTTTCTTCATCAACGCTTGGCATTTCGGGCACTTTTTCCAGTTGCCTTTCCCTGCCTCGTCGCCTCCGATATGGATATATTCGGAAGGGAAGAGATCTATGATTTCCGTTAAAACATCCTCCATGAATTGGAAAGTCTTTGGATTGCCGATACAGAAATCGCTGCTGGTGTAAGTTTTCCCTTGGCAACACAGTTCGGGATAAGCGGCAAACACTTCGTCCGAATGTCCGGGGAACTCCACTTCCGGAATGATATTGATATGCTTTTGCGCCGCATAAGAGACCATCTCACGGATATCCTCCTTCGTGTAATAGCCGCCATACGCACCTTCAGTCCCCTCTTTCAAGTATTTGCGGTCTTGCCCGTCCCACCAATCGCGCCAATCGGACTGTGTACGGAAAGCCGCATCGGTCGTCAGCTTGGGATATTTGTCTATCTGGATTCTCCAGCCTCCGCCATCAGTCAAGTGGAAATGCAGCGTGTTGAACTTATAAAATGCCATCGCATCCAGCAATTTGAACACCTCTTCTTTGTCGAAGAAATGGCGGGAGACATCCAAATGCAATCCTCGATAAGGGAAACGGGGCGAATCTTCTATCTTCACACAAGGGAGTCCTTGCGGGGTAATCAGCTGCATCAAGGTCTGCTTGCCATAGAACAATCCGGTTTCCGTCTGTGCCACCAACGACACGCCCGACTTATTCACCTCCAAGCGATAACCTTCCAATCCCAAGTCCGAAGCAGAGGAATCGACGGTGTATTTGACAGAGCTGTTCCCGCCACCGAACAACCCGGTGCTGTCAATCGGGAAATAGCCGGACTGAACTACCATTTCGGCTGGTTCGGGAATAAGGTTTATTTGTGTTTCATGTGCCTGGTCACAAGATGTCCATGTCCAGGGAAGAGCTATCAGGCAAGTTCCTATGAATGCTTTGCCTGCTTGTTTAGGTATCAGCATACGTTATAATTTTTTAGTGAGTATTTCTATTTCATTCCTATTTAAAGTCAATATTCCGCTTTCTTGAATATCCTGAATTGACGGATCAGGACGACTGCCGTCACCATCGTTGCTACAAAATCAGAGATGGGCAGACTGACCCAAACACCGAAAGTGCCCCAAATCTTCGGCAAGAGAAGCAAGAGGGGGACTAAAAAGAGCATCTGCCGCGTCAGGGACAAAAAGATGGCTTTCCGGGAGAGCCCCACAGACATGAAGAAGTTGGTAGAGACCATTTGGAACCCGACCATCGGGAAAACAGCAAACACTATCCGTAATCCATAAATCGAGGCGGACATCAATTCGCTGTCATTCGTGAACAGCCCCACAATGACCGATGGAACCAATTCACATATCAAAAAACCCGTGGAAGCCACACCAATCGCCCAATAGGTGGTCAAGCGGGTCACTTCCAACACACGAGGGAAAAGGCGCGCTCCGAAGTTATATCCGGCTATCGGCTGCATCCCTTGGTTGAATCCCATGATAATCATCACAAAGAGGAAGGAGATGCGGTTGACGATGCCATAAGCTCCAATCGCCATGTCTCCTCCATGCTCCTTCAAACCCAAATTGATGAGAAGGACCACCAAGCAAGAGCACATATTCATCAGGAACGGGGACATTCCAATGGAGAAGATGCCCCGCACAATCTCACCGCGCAACCGGTAAATCCCTTTACGGAAATGAAGCAACTGCGATGGACGGGCAAAATGAATCAATTGTCCGGACAAGGAAATGCCCTGGGAAAGCACGGTCGCCCAGGCTGCACCCTTGATTCCCCAGCCCAAGACAAAGATGAAGAGCGGGTTCAAGACGCAGTTGATTACGACGGAGAGCAGCGTCGCACTCATCGCCATCTGCGGGAAACCGGAAGAACGGAGCACCGCGTTCAAGCCCAAATACATGTGGGTTATCACATTGCCGCAGAGGATGACCTCCATATATTCTTTTGCGTATGGCAATGTCTGTTCGCTTGCCCCGAAGAAATAGAGTATCGGCTTCAAGAGAATCAGAAAGACGACGGAGAAGGCAATACCCATTATCAGGTTCAAAGTAAACACATTCCCCAATACATGGTTCGCCCCATCATAATCCTTCTGCCCCAATTTGACGGAGACCAAGGTGGATGCTCCCACACCCACCAACGACCCGAAGGCTGCCGCCAAGTTCATCAACGGGAAGGTCAATGCCAATCCTGCTATGCCCAATGGTCCCACACCGTGGCCGATGAATATGCTGTCCGTCATGTTATACAGCGACGAGGCAGTCATGGCAATGATGGAAGGGATGGCGAATTTGGTTAATAACTTTCCAATGGGTTCTGTTCCTAAAATTAAAGGTGAATGTTTTATCGACATATACTATTTTTCTTATTTTGGAACAAAATTACTACGTTTTAACGGCTTTTAAAAATGATACGCTATAATGATTGTGAATTTCCCCGCTTTACCGAACCCCAAACAAAAGCAACAAAGCAGTTTGCAATTATACCACTTTACCCTTAAGGTGCGTCAGAATTAGTAAAATGCGAGGTGCTGAGGACGAGACCGACAGGAGTTTACTGGTGTAAATGACTGAGGTCGAGTTCCGATAGCAACGAAGCAGTTTGCAATTATGACGCACCGTCTTTCTCGAAGAGGAAGCGCCAATCCGATCCCGCCGGACAACAATAAGTCCGAATCCCCAACTGCTCCGCTGCACTGCAATTCGCAACCGAATCGTCAATGAAGAAAGTCTCTTCCGGTGCAATCCCGGCATCCTCCAATACATATTTGAATATCTCCTTATCGGGTTTCTGCATGTGCAATTCATAAGAGAGATAAATCCTGTCAAAGAAGTCTTCCACTTCCAGCCCCTTGTAACGGAAGCGGTTCCGCACCGCCCATTGCCAATGGATGCTGTTCGTGTTGCTCAGCAGCATGATGTGGTAACGGTGCTTCAACTCCAGGAGGCTGTCCAGTTTGTAGGATGGGATATCCGCCAACATGGAGTTCCACGCATCATCTATCTGCGCATCTGTCAGGGATTGTTCGGACAGACGGCGCATGCCGGCCCGGAAGGCGGCGGTGGAAATGTTGCCCGACTCCAACTGCATAAACAGCTCCTTTTGCCGGTAGTCGTCAAGGACACTCTCGTGAATGCTCTCAATTCCCAACTGCTCAAATGCCATGCGGCAAGCGTTCCGGTCGAGGTTGATCAACACACCCCCGAAATCGAAAATCAGATTCTTAATTCCATCCATAGTACTTCCTCCTTATCTATGTTTATATTTTCGCCTGCGATGCCTGCTTTTTTTATGCTGGTATGCCTTGTACCGGCGATAGACCGTCCAAACGAAGAGGGCACCGAACACGGCAAAGATAAAAACAACCAGGCTACTATTCAAATTGTCGCCCTTTACATGGCTCCACATTTCCAAAACATACTCCGTGTCGCTGCCGAAATCACGGATCATTGCACAGCGTTCCACTACTTTCTTGTCGGGATATTGGACGGGATTGATATGGATGCTGTCTGCCCCCATGCCTTCACCGAAGAAGTAGCTGAGGTCGATAGCCTCCCTTATCGCATCGTCCGATTTGGCTTCAATAATCTCCGGTGTGGCAACAGCACTGACATACCCGATTGCATCCATGTTGCGCATGGCGATATCCGGGCGGCAAAGGTAGTTGATGAAATAGCTGGCAGCCTTCACATTGCGTGCATATTTAGGGATGACCCAGCCATCATACCAGATGTTGCTTCCCTCTTTGGGGACAATATAATCGAGCCGGACACCGACGGCTTCCGCCTCTTCCATCGCCCAGACCGCATCACCGCTCCAAGTAAGGTTGATCCAAGCCTTCCCTTTCGTCATGATTTCCTTCCCGAAGTCCGTTTCCCAACCAGCAATGTTGGGTTTCAACTCCTTCAAATATCTCTCTGCCAAGTCCACCGCCTCATGGGAATTGTCGTTCATCAACTCCTCCACGGTGACCTTGCCTGCCTCCAACTCGGCTGCATGGGCATAGATGACAGCTGTCCCGAAAGCGTCACGGTAACTGTCCTTCATCAGGATGCGGTTGCGGAACTTGGAATCCCACAGGCAATGCCAGCTCTCGACATCTTCCCGCTTCACATCCTTCGTGTTGTACAACAGACCTGCTGTCCCCCACATATAGGCAGCCGCATAGTCGGTTGTCTTCATGCCCGGCAAGCTCATTTTGTCCAACTGGTTCCGGATATAGGGAGAGAGGTTGCCCAAATAGTCGGGAGTCTTCCCGAAGTTGCGGTCGATGGGCTGCAACAGCCTCTTCTTCATCATTCGCTCGATGATATATTCCGAAGGGCACACCACGTCAAAATCCTCGTGCCCCCGCTCTATCTTCGTCAACATGATTTCATTGATGTCGAACACTTGGTACACTATCCTCACCTCTTCCCCGGTCTGCTCTTTATACCAGGCAGGGAACTCCTGCAACACATCCTCGTCGATATAGTCTGCCCAGTTATATATTTTCAGGACTTTGCACCGCTCCTCGTTGCTGTCCTTACACGAAGCAAAGGCAAACAGGGCGGCAACCAACGCCATCCATGCGATTATATGATATTTCATCCTTTCCATCTCCTATTTATTGGCAAACTTGTTTTCAGAACGTTTATTAATAATCAACAGCAACACCAACACGGTCACGAAAATGATGGTGGAGAGAGGACGCAGTTCGGGCGTCAACCCGCCTTTGCGGGCATCAGCATAGATAAAGGTGGACAAAGTCTCCAATCCTTGGTTGCCGATGGTGAAAATCGTCACCGCAAAATCATCTATGGACAATGTGAACGACAATATGAAACCGCTTATCATGCCGGGACGAATCTCCGGGAATAGCACCTTACGCAAGGCTTGCATCGGGGTCGCTCCCAAATCAAGGGCGGCTTCGTAGATGTTCGGGTTCATCTGGCGCAAACGGGGAAGCACGCTCAACACGACATAGGGCGTGCAAAAGGTAATATGCGCCAACACCACCGTGGTGAATCCTTGTGACACGCCCAAGCTGACAAACAGCAGGAAGAGGGAGATACCGGTGATGATGTCAGAATTCATCATCGGGATGCTATTCATGAAGCTCACCGTCTGGCGCGCCTTGTTCCTCAAATTGAATATCCCGATGGCGGCGATGCTGCCCAAAAGGGTGGATATGGCTGAAGCAATCAGGGCAATGGCAAAAGTGTTTCCTATCGCACCGACCAACGAATGTTGCACGTTCCCGGCAAAGAGGGAGCTATACAACTTCAAGGAAAAGCCGGTCCAGTTGCCTAACACCTTCGCTTCCGTAAACGAGAAGAATATGATAATGACTATCGGCAAATAGAGGAGAGCCAACAGGAACCATAAATAGATTTTAGAAATGTATCTCATCATATCAATCCTCCTTCGTTAGAGTTATTGTCGTCATCACCTCCCAACAGGCAGGTGATGCCCATCAACAACAACATGATTAATGACAACGCCGCCCCATAGTTCCACATCCCGTTATTGATGTTCTCCTGGATGGTCGAGCCAAACAGCTTGATATTGTTCATCGTCAGCAGTTCAGCAATGGCGAATGTCGAGATGGTCGGCATAAACACCATGATCACGCCACTCATGATGCCGGGCATGGACAATGGCAATATCACTTTCCAAAACACCTGCGACGGGGTCGCTCCCAAGTCTTGTGCGGCCTCAATCAGGCTCTTGTCCATCTTTTGCAGGGTGTTGTATATCGGATAAAGCATAAAAGGCAAAAAGTTGTATATCATGCCGAAAATCAACGCTCCTTCCCCCAATGGCATGTCCAAGAAGTCAAAGAGTGCGACCGTTGCCAAGGTGCGGATAAGAATGTTTACCCACATGGGCAGGATAAAAAGCATGACGACTGTGCGTGATGTCCGGCTCTCCGACCGGCTCAATATCCATGCCGCAGGATAACTCAGCACCAAGCACGCAAGGGTCGTGATCAAAGCTATGCCGACCGAATAGACAAATGTGTTGACTGCCTCGGGGTGAATCATGAACTTGCGGAAGTTCACCGTCGAGAACGCGCCTCCTGCATCGGTGAAAGCGTAGTATACAATCAAGAACAAAGGGGCGATGACGAAAATCATCATGAAGATGACATAAGGAATCACCCAGTTCCTGCGCTTAGCCAAAAGAGCCGTGAATCTATTACCCAACACTTCCTTCCCTTTTTAATGGTGAATAAATGCGTATGTCGCCAGGGGCAATCCGGATTCCGACCCGGTCCCCGTCATCCCACACGTCGTTCGTATCGACAAAGATATCTTCGTCCCAATCAGACAAGACCGTGAGATGGTAATGGTTGCCTTTGTAAAGGATGAACTTCACCTCTCCCGTCAACGTCCCGTCTTCTTCGTTGTCCTCCAACGAAACTTTGTCAAAATCGACTTCGACCGTCACGCTTTCCCCTGCCGTTATCGCCTGCTCCTTGCATTCAAACGGACAGCCCAAGAACTCGACGTGGGTCGAATCAATCATCTTTCCCTCGAAGGTGTTGCAAACACGCTCTTTCTTCATGACATGGACGTCGAAGGGCTTGATGCGCAATCCCACCTCCGCATCCACGGGGAACATGTGGTAGTCTTGCACGACAAACTCGTATCCTTCGGGGGTCTGTACCGTCATTTCATAATGGACTCCCTTGAAAATGCAGGAGGTCACGATTCCCCGCAACATGGCGGCATCCGACAGGTCGAATATATATATATCCTCGGGGCGCAACACGACATCGACCGGAGCCATCTCCCCGAACCCTTCGTCCACGCAATCGAACGTATGGCCGGCAAAACGGACAACCTTGTCTTTGACCATGATGCCGTTCAAGATGTTGCTCTCGCCTATGAAGTCCGCCACAAACGAGTTGACGGGTTCGTTGTAGATGTCTGTCGGCGTTCCTATCTGTTGGATTTTACCCTCGCTCATGACCACTATCGTATCACTCAGCGTCAACGCCTCTTCTTGGTCGTGGGTAACATATACGAAGGCGATGTTGTTGTACACGTTCAAATGAGGGAAAAGGGCATATTTTTGGAACACAGTGTTTACCGGCCGCTTGTGGGGCGGGGTCTGTGTGATATCTTCACCTGCAATGGCTATGCCGCCTTCGTTGGCTGTCTGGAAACCAGCGATAAGGCGCAACAATGTGGTCTTCCCGCAACCGGAAGGACCCAATATCGTCACGAATTCGCCTTTGCGGACATATAAATTTACATCATTCAGTACGGTCTTGTCCCCAAAGCTTTTGGAGACATGTTCTACCCTGATAATGTAGTCTGATTCTTGCATTTCTTTGTTTAGTTTTTATTAAATTGTGACAAAGATACTAATTTCCCATGAATATTGGATTCTTTTATATGGGCATTGCTACATCAAAAAATCAAACAATCTGTTTCGTGGTAAAGATTTGCTTTCTATTTTTGCAGCCAGAATTAAATTTTCACGTATGAATATGAATAAATTTGTTGTTTTAGCAGCGTTCATGCTGCTTCTTTCGGCTTGCGGTGGCCATAAGCATACGCCTTTTGAAACCAAAATCCATGCAAGCTTAGAACGTTCACTGACCTGGAGGAATGACTCTACCGGCATTTGGGAAACTGCTGGCTGGTGGAACTCTGCCAACTTGCTTACTGCTGTCATCCGTTATGCGGACGTGACCAAGAACAAGGGCGAGGTGCTTCCCGTCATCGAGGATGTCTTTGAGAAAGCCCGGCACTATCCGGTGGCTGACTCCACGGGGGCGTTGCACCACTACTGCGACAATTTCATCAACGACTATTATGACGACGAGGGCTGGTGGGCTTTGGCGTGGATTGATGCCTTCCGCTTGACAAACGACACGAAGTACCTGAAGATGGCGGAGGTGATTTTCCAGGACATGACCACCGGATGGAGCGACGATGTCCACGGTGGAGGTATCTTTTGGAAAAAGAATCCTTTGCATTACAAGAATTCCATCGCCAACAATCTGTTTGCCTTGACTGCCATCCGCCTCTACAACGATACGGGCAAAGAGGAATATGCCGACTGGTTCAAGAAGGAGGTCAACTGGTATTTGCAAACCGGCATGTACAACACCGAAATCAACCAAATCGAGGACGGGCTGATGGAGGACGGGACACCGAACCGCGAACGGCATTACACCTACAACCAAGGTGTGGCGATTGCTGTCCTGACGGAGATGTACCTCTATTCGCACGACAAGAAATTCCTGAACATGGCGGAAGATATTGCCAAAGCGACCATCACCAAGGAGTTGGTCAATGAAAACGGCATCCTGTGCGAAATGAACCCGAATGTGGCAAAGGGAAACGACGGTGTCCAGTTCAAAGGCATCTTTATCCGCCATTTGGGATTCTTATACGAAACGACCAACAACCCCATCTACAAAGAGTTCATTATCAAAAATGCGGAATCCATCATCACCAAGGACTTCGACCCGGAAAGCATGAGCTTCGGCTGCTACTGGTACGGACCTTTCCAAGCTGTCAACGCAGCTGCCAATTCAAGTGCATTGGAGTGCGTGATTGAGGCTCAAGCCATCTATTAAGCGGCAGCAATGATAAAAAGGCCAACTGATTCACAAACAAAGCATAGCGGACCAGTTGGTTTTTTTTGCATCTTTGAGAATAAACCTCTTCCGCCATTTAGAAGGTCTTCAATCACCGTTTAATTGTTTATACCTATCTCAGGCACGGACGACATGCCCCACGTCTCTGTCAACTGCAAATCTTGCCTGTGCGTAGAACAATTTGGAGTCTTCCGGTGCGCCTTTGCTAAGGTTTTTCCTTGCTACTACTGTAAATTTCAATG
>ERZ1026848.998-NODE-998-length-15257-cov-5.102421_pt1 | contig 15257 bp, 8 predicted proteins | sample MGYA00380154_ERZ1026848 | MGnify/ENA primary metagenome ERZ1026848 (study PRJEB33269, sample SAMEA4719790) | human gut metagenome | biome: human-associated habitat; feature: organic feature; material: feces | place: Cameroon | collected 2013-10 ...
GCACTCAACTGGTTAATTTATTTAGGATGCATTTGTGCCCTATTCACGGCTTGCCATGATAAAGATGAGCCGATAGATATTCCCGACGATAGCAACATTCTATTTGCCGGGGAAAACAGGACTATTACTTTGCAAGATCAAACAAAAAACTTCCATTCTTCCGAATATCGATGCAAGATAAAAGCGGAAGACGGTACCATCTTTACACGCCAAGGCGAACATGTGCGTTTGGGAGGTTCCTCTACATTGACATTCCAAACGGGATTGAGACCGGGCATCTACCGCTTGCTCGCTTTGGAGTACCCGGAATTAAACAATGCTTCATCTGACACGACTTGGGTGGAATACGGGCTGGGCTGCCGTATCGAAATCTCCAACATGGGGGACGTGAAGATACTTGATAACTATAACTCTTCCCTTAACTTCTCAGGCAAAGGGACAAAAGAGGATCCTTATATCATTTCCAGCTACAGCCACTTGAAGAATCTTCGAAACATCATCAACGACCAACGTCAAAATCAGGAAGTTACAAATCATACCTATTTCCAGCAGATGGCGAGCATTGACATGGACAAGGCTTCTTGGGATAGCGACCATAACGAAGGATGGTATCCGATTGGAGCACAACCGACCAACCCATTCCGTGGAGTTTATGATGGAAATGGATATTCTATTAAAAACCTTTGGTGTAAACGCCCGAACTCATCCGGTGTCGCACTATTTGGCTTTGTGGAACACGCCTACATCAAGAATGTCAAGATGGTCAATCCGAAAATGGAAGGTAACTATGCCGTGGGTAGCCTTGTCGGGGCAAGCGTAACCGCAGGAGACAAGGCGGATACAACATTCCTCTCCTCTTGTTCCACTTCCCAAGGATATATCAAGGGAGGAGCAGGTAGCGTCGGCAACGGTGGATTAATCGGTGTGGTCGATATGAAAAGCGTGCTGTTGATGGATAACTGTATCAACGAAAACACGGATGTAAGTGGAGATTATGCCATAGGTGGATTGTTAGGTGCAGGTTCTTTATACTCTTATACAAACATCCAACAAAGTGAGAATCACGCATCCATCAGCTCAATGCACTCTGGCGCCGGTGGTTTGGTCGGTTCAGTAGACTCTTTGTATGCTTTGGCTTGTACCAACACAGGTAATATCATTGGAGCTACCGAATATAAGACTTCCGACAAATCAAGCGGAGGATTTGGTGCAGGCGGTATAGCGGGAGGAACAGGTATCTCATTTATCTTTGCTTCAACGAATCAAGGAAAAATAAAAGGGCACACAGGTGTCGGCGGTATCATTGGTAGCACGCGCCTCGGCTCGGATGAATTGCTGTTCAACAACACATTACTCAAGGGTTGTTCAAACGAGGGAGATGTCGAAGGACAAACTGCTATTGGCGGTATCTGCGGAGAATCCCAGTTTGGAGGCTACATGGTTTATAATACCGGTAACATAACAGCCCAAGGATCGGATGCATATATCGGAGGAATTGTTGGTAATACCTCCATTGCGGTAATACACAATGTCCTTAACCAAGGAACAATCAATGCCAACTCCGGTCATTGCGCCGGAGGTATCGTGGGTAAAACGACTTGGGGCGCTATCTTTGCTTGCCAGAATTATGGTGACATGAAGGTTTCAGCCAATTATGCAGGTGGTGTTATTGGTTTGGCTGGCAATTATACGATGGTGAACTATTGCAGCAACTTGGCAAAAGTACACAATTCGGGCAAGGGACCGACGGGTGGTGTCATCGGTGAGATTGGCGATCCAAGGGAATGGTCAGCCATGGATATCGTTAGCTGCGTATTGGGCAGTGTGGAATGTGTATTGGGCGTGGCCGGACCGATGATTGCGGTGTCGGGAAAGGCTTTGGAAAAATCGGCGAGCGCAACAGCTAAAGTCTTTGGAAAAATAACACACGTATTGCATATTGCGGAAACGGGACTCGAGTATGCCTTGATAGCCACAGATACGTCGCTTTTCTTTTATGGAATCTATGAAATGGTTGAAGAAAAGGAAATCGAGTTGATGAAAAGCTCGTTGCAGGCAAAAACAACTGAGGCAGTCAGCAAGGTTTCACAAACCATGAGTAACATACGAAGCGGCCATGCTTGGTCTTTATCATTGCTGTCAGACGGATTGACGACGGAAGTAGCCCAAATGCAGGTGGCAAACACCAACGATGTGTTATCATTCTACGAAAAATCGGATGATAACAATACTACCATCAACTTCAATATCAACAACAAACGAGAGGAGCGTTATAAGGAAATCGAGAAATCGAGAAAGATTCAGAGCATCGTGCAGAAGTGTATAGCCGGCGCCTGCTGTGTGGCAGGAGCAGCCATCGCCATCGCTTCCATGGTTGTTACGGCGGGAACCTCAGCCGCGGCTGTATTGGCCGTTGCGGCCCCGATCGTGACCGTCGTTGGAGGAGCGAATGCGGTTATAGAAGGAGCTACCGACTATCAGAACAATGCCGTGGTTGTTTCCCAATGCTTCAATGTAGGAGAGATAAAGGTGGATAAAGTTGACAAAGTTGGTGGCGTTTTGGGACATGCCCAGCAATTCTGCGAAATAACGGATTGTGTCAATGCCGGTCCGTTCAACGGAAAAGCAACCACCAAAACCGGAGGTGTGGTCGGAAGAGCTGACTCCCGATCAGTCATTAAGAACTGTTTGAACGTGGGCAAAAACTGGAATTATGTCATATACAGTACAGGAGATGCCGTCACAACCAGTAACCTCTATTATTACGACCCGTACTTGGAGATACCTTCTGGCGAGCTGCCTCCTTCCGGCTTTTTCGGGAAATACCTCACCTTGGATAAGTTGTATAAAGAAGACACTTACAAGGAGTGGGCTTTTAATGGTGATTTCGCAAGGTGGCAAGTAAAAAATAGCAAAGGCTATTTCCCGATACCATACCATTCAGAAATGGAAGAAACGATCAAGCAATAACAAACGAGTATATAATCTAAAATCATATCATCAGATGAAAATACAAAGAATATCAATAGCCAGTCTGCTATTCGCCCTCCTATTGATGGTGGGCAATAGCTGCAGCGATGACAATCCATACTTCTCAAATGAACTTGGTTCAAAGCTGGAAATGACCAAGGAATACAAACTGAGTACGTTTACATTGGAAAAGCATATATGGGAAATTCCTGATTCTATAGAACAGATTACCGTCCAGTTCCGTTCGCATACAGATTCCTCTATAAAGGAGTTCAATGCAATCGTTAGCATTCAGGATGGAAAGTACTTGTTCTGTATCCAAATTCCAAAAAACGCCAGCCTCGCAGATAGCGACTACGATGTGATAGGAATTTTGCCAAACGGCAAGAAGTTGGACGCTCGTCTAATCGCTACGTTCAAGAATGAGATGCTCCATCTGATCATGAGCAATGAGGTGGAATACGGCTTGGAGAATGGTGACGGAAGCGCCGAGAATCCCTACTTGATTTACACGGCGGAAGACTTCGACACATTCGCATTCGGACTATACAAGGATACCGTCAACCACGCTAAAGGGATATACTTCAAGCAAGCGGGCGATTTCATCGCTCCTCCTTTGAGCGACGTGTATAGCGGCAGAAACTATGCGGGCTACACCTTTGCGGGAACGTATGACGGAGGCGGACACACCATCATGCTCAACTATACGGGCTCCAACTCTGATAAAGACCAGAACATCGGATTGTTCAAGGTCCTCTGCGACGGCGCAGTCATCAAGAATTTGAATGTGAATGCCAACATAAGAGGTGTCAAGAACAATGCGGGAGCGATTGCCGGCAAGACGGAAGGAAGTGTCTCTTTAGAAGCGGTTCAGGTAAGTGGCAGCATACAGGATTGCGGTAATAACATCGGTGGGTTCATTGGAATGAGCCAAAATCTTACCGCCACCAACTGCCGGATTTTGGCAACTGTTAGCGGAACGAATAGTGTCGGCGGATTGGTTGGTTTGACAGAGGGCAAGCTGACCGTGATGAACTACACCAATTTGGTGCCGGGCAAAGAATCGGGCACCATTGGTATCCTTGCCAAAGGATTACGTGTTGGTGGTATCGCAGGCTTCATTAACAATGGTGAATTATATGCTTCGAACATTTCTCTTTTCCATGCAATCCCTCAAGAGGACATCGACCTTAAGATTATCTACAGCAAAGACGGATCCGCGGGAGGATTGGTAGGTCAACTGATCAATAGCTCTACTTCGCAGATTATCAATACGCAAGTGGCAGCACCAGTACGCAGCGACGGCAACGGCGTGGGAGGATTCATTGGAGTGTACAGGTCGAATAATCTGACCATCAGTAACAGTCAGTTCAATTCCTACGTGAAAGGCAATGTAAGTGTAGGTGGATTAATCGGTGATGCGACAGGAGAGATCAAGGTCGAAGGAAACTCGCAAATAGCAGAAGTCTACAATGGAGGATATAACTCTATTGAAGGCAATGAATCAGTAGGAGGTGCCATTGGCTTAGCGAAATGCACACTGGCCGCAAAAGATGAATTCACCATCAATACACAAGTGGTGGCCTACAGAACTACTGCGGGAGGATTGATCGGACGATTAGACGCTAAGACATTGACGTTAGCGAACTTTACGTTTGACCAGAATATGCACGTCTATGGTCCGGATGCTGTAGGTGGCGTAGTGGGGCAAGCGATGAACGGCAGTGTCATTGATGGCAAAGCCAACGTCTCTTTGGACAACTCCATACCGAAAGCCGATAGTTTTACCAGCCATTTCCCCGGAACGGTATCGTCGGGTTCTCCTTATGGAGGATCTTCTTCTAACGGAACAGCCATGGGAGGAATTGTCGGATATGCTTACTCATCAAGCATTATCGGTGTATGCTTCTCTGGCACGGTGGTTGGTGGAGAGCGTGTAGGCGGAATCGTTGGCCAGATCCAATGGGCTGACGCAGGTTATTCGTTCAAAAATTGCATTAACAAGGGAAAGAGTGTAACCAATAGTTCAGGTTCCATGACAGGAGGTGTCTGTGGATTCTTGCAATACGACCATGGATATGTAGGTAATCTTATCAACTATGGCAAAGTGGATGGGTCGTCAGCTACTGGCGGTGTCTTCGGCCAAGTCAAGGTAGGAGGCGGAGATAAAATGGTTCTGACCTATATGGTCAATGCGGGAGATGTCGCAGGAAAAGATAATGTAGGCGGTTGTGTCGGATTCATCACCGGAAACGGATCGACGGGAAATGAAATCAACAATTCGGTCAACTTCAGCTCTGTCACCAACAACGGTGGAGGAAGCATTGGCGGTATCTTAGGCTATGGCGATATTGCCAAATCATGCATTTTCTCCAGTGCCAACCATGGAAATATTAAAGGTGGATCAAGCGGCGCATCAAACGTTGGCGGCATTTGCGGAAGATTCGGATGGCATTCAAGCTCATCTGTGACTAAGAACGATAACATCGAATTGGCGAGATGCTGCAACACAGGTACCATCTCCAGCGACCATAAGGATTCGTATGTAGGCGGTGTGCTGGGCAGACAAGCCTTAGGCAGCACAATAGATGAAACCCATTGGATGGTGCATGATTGCTATAACAAAGGTCCCGTTCCGTCCAAACATAATACGGATGCCGGAGGAATCGTCGGATATGTAGACCATACATCAGAAGTGCAATGTTGCTACAGCTCGGGTGATATCGAAAAGGGCAACGGCGTTGTAGGAACGCACAAAGGTGGATCGGTGTGGTATCACCATCATCTCTATTACTTGGAAGGTACTGCGAAAGATTGGAACTGCGACAAAATCAAAAAGAGTAACAAAGGGAAAGAATCCTCCTACGGCGGATTCGATTTCAATAAAGTATGGCAAATCGATTCGAGCAAAAACGATGAAATGCCTCATCTCAAGGATTGCCATTTCCAATTCTTCAGCCTCTGATGGAATAGAAATATACTTTTAATGCGAAAATAGAACTCACAAAGACTTGGGAGGCTGTATCAAAATAGTCATTTTGATGCAGCCTCTTAAAGTGTGTTAGAATTATTTGCAATTATGACATACCGCCCTTTGGTACTCTGTTTGGATTGGGTAGTCACTCATTTTAACGGAATACGAAAGATAGATGGTTTCAGATAAATGTTGTATTTTTGCCATAGAAGATTAACATACGGTTAGATGCGAGAAATATCCGACATTTTACTTATCATGCAGGCAGTCTCGATGGGAGTGTCGCTTACATTGTTCCTTGTACTTGTGTTGTCATGCTTTCAGAAGCCCGACACCACACGGACGTATGAGAATGTGCGATGGCTGTTGACACTTGCCATGCTGTTGTTAGGAATACACTATTTTCTGCAGATGTGGTTTGGCTTCCGTGCGCAAGGTGACGATGTTGGAGCCGTATTCAATATACTTTTCTATTCGCCAGTTACATATATTTTATCCTATTCGATATTGCGAATAAGCTGCGGACGTGGTTATCATCGTAAATTCTTGTTGGCATCAGTTACAAGCATGACGCTTACCCTCTGCTGTTTCATTTATGGTTATCTGCATTATGGCAGTCTGCACATGCAAGGCGTCTTGTATATAATGGGATTGATTTACCTCCTGACTGTAGTCTTTTTCATCATATATCCAATGAAAGAGGTACGTCGTGTGAGGAAGCTGGTGGACGAGGAGTCGGGACAGGAGCCAATACTCTACAATCTGTATATGCGCACAAGTGTCCGCCTGCTCTATATAGCATCCATACTTGTGGCAGTCAGCATCTTCTGCACATCCATGCTTCTCATAGCTGGACCATTGTTTCTTATTGCCCTTGTGTTCTATATTATCAGTTTTGTGGCTCTTGGTTTCAATATCAGGCAAGTGAATGATATCTTTGTAGAGGAAACAGAGGAAGAAATCTGTTCCGAAAGAGGGAACGCAACTGTAGAGGCTGCAAAGACAGTTATGGATGACGAGCAAAAAGCAAAGATTAGTGACCTTATTGAAGAATGGAGAAAGAACCAGGGTTATGCCACTGCCGAAATCAACAGTAGCCTGCTTGCCAGTAGATTGAATATACCCAAGCGGCAACTGGTGCAGTATCTTCGCGAAGTGGAAGGCAAGACATTCCGCATCTGGCTCTCCGGTCTTCGTTTGGAGGAGGCAAAGCGTAAAATCATAGAGCATCCCGAATACTCAAATGAAACAATAGCCGAAAGATGTGGTTTTTCACGCAGTCATCTTCAGGTTAAGTTTAAGGAGACAACGGGGTTAACCATCAACGAATGGCGAGCCAATAACGCTAAAAAATAAGTTGATGATAAGTCTTAAGTGTTAGATTCATCACAAGTCTAACACTTAAATCATCGAAATCTAACACCATTCAATAGGAGCCGAACACCTTGTTTGGCTCTTTGCTTTTATCTTTGGTGACTATTTCTAACAAAAGCAAAATAAATTATGAAAACGAAACGACTACTTCTCCCTCTCCTGGTGATACTAAGCATGTTTACTGGATGCTGTGACGATGACCCGAATCCGGTTCCTGATGGTACTCCCATTACCGTTACCGAGAGTGAACTAAAAGAGGCTTTCTATTATACCTTTCCGCTAATGATAATGGATGCCACAGAATCGGTAGAAACTAATGCCGAAACATTTGTGCCAGGCATACCTCGTGCACCGATTAATCAGCTTATTCATGCAGTAAAGATGGCCGACGCATCGAACAAGTCTGTGGTGACACCTAATGTGGATACATATTACAGTCGGTTGTGGATGGATATGAATGAGGAACCTGTTGTGTTCGAATTTCCTGATGTTAAAGACAGATTCTGCAATGTTCAGGTGCTCGACGCATGGACCAATACAACAAAGCTTATCACCGATGGCGGCACATACGTATTTGCCAAGAAGGGACAGAAGGTCGCTGTTCCGTCAGGAGCCACACTTGTGGAGATGCCTACAACAATGGGGTGGTGCATTGTTCGCGTCCTTAATAAGGGAGAGGGTGACTATGAGAATGTCAAGAAGATTCAGGATGCAATGAAGGCTTATCCTCTTTCGGCTTATGGCAATGCCGGGTATGTAGCACCAAAGGGCACTTACGATGCAGCGAAGGATGTGAACCCGGTGATGAAATGTATGTCCATGCCGCTTGAGGAGTATTTCGCCAAGGCAAACTCACTCATGGAAAAGAACTCTCCTTTGAGCTTTGATACAGAGATAATAGATCGATTGAAGAAACTTGGTGTTGGCCCGGGGCTTGACCTGAAGCATATTGAAAATGGAGCAGAGATGTTTGACAAAATCAAAGCTTCTTTCAAGACAGAAGCCGTAGCCATTGCAGCCACATACAAGAAGGACATAGGAGGAATATGGTCTTATTTTAAGGAACCTATAGGCGACTTTGGCAAAGCCTATGATTACCGTGCTGCTGTGGCGCTGGTGGGACTTGGTGCCAATACCAATGAAGTGGCTATTTATCCTCGTACCGACTACGATTCTAACAAGGAAGCCCTTAATGGTGTAAATAGTTACACGTTGCATTTCAGCTCACTTCCTCCGGTTGAGGAAGGCGGTTTTTGGTCGATAACTGCCTACGGAGATGACGACTATCTTATTGACAATCCTATCAACAGATATAATGTTACCGACCGTAGCGAATACAAGCTCAATGCTGATGGAACACTTGATGTTACATTGTCGGCTAACGACCCTCAGGATGGCTCTTATTGGTTGCCAACAGGCAATAAGGGTTTCCATCTTTTCTTGCGCATGTATCTGCCCGATTTAAAGGCACTGGATAATTGGACTCCACCGACTATTACAAAGAAATAAGGTATAGGAAGCCTTGAAAATTTCGGAAAAACGAAATGTGTAAAACATAAACAGCATTAAAACACCGTTTAAACAGTGTTTTAATGCTGTTATAACACCTTATAAACATTCAAATCAATCATTGAAATCCTTAAAAAGACAGATTGTTCTTTTCAAAAGAACAAATGGAAGTAAATGATTTTAAAATAAAACAGGCAGACTTGAGATGAATCAAACCTGCCTGAGTCGGGGTTCACGGCCTTGCGGCTTAGAACCATTGCAAATATAACAACAATATTCAATAAAACAAACGATATGGGAAAGAAAGAAGAAAAATCCAGAAACCGACTATTGTGTTTATTATTCCCTTAAGATTGATAACAAAACATATTAAGCAAATGTGAAAACACACATGTTGTATGGAGAAGTTCTTTATACGATAGAGAAAAGAAATGAACGATCTCATTATCGAGCTTTCTAACAAATTTGACCTTAATTTCAATCGGAATACCTTCTTTGAGTAGCCGTGGGCACCACTCAGCCAAAACTATACGCCAACGGCGGGTTCGATGTCGAGCATAAGATAGACCCGGATTTGTTTACGGACTCCTATACGGCTTTAAACGAGGCTGTGGACAGGGCGGTCAAGCTGTCCGTCAAATGGGGGAAGCCGGACAAGGGGTTCATACAGGAGCTGAAGCGCAACAATGCCGTGTTCGCCGCCTTCAAGGCGCACAGGGAGCAGAACGACTTGGCGGGATTGCTGGTGGACGATGACGGCAACGCACGCAGCTTTGACAGTTTCCGCCGGGCAGCCGCACCGGTCATAGGCGAATACAACGTCAACTGGTTGCAGACGGAGTACACGACCGCCGTGAGGGTCGCACGCACCGCCGTGCGCTTCAAGCAGTACGAGAAGGACGGCGACCTTTACCCCAACGGGGAGTGGCTGCCGAGCCGCGCAGCGGAACCGAGGATGTCGCACAGGAAGTATTACCATACCGTCAGGAGGCTGACCGACCCGTGGTGGGAGACGCATTACCCGGGCTGCGTGTGGGGATGCCAGTGCGACATGCGCAATACCGATAAGCCTGTCACCCATGTCGGGGACAATCCTGCCGCACCCGGAGCGGAACCGACCACCGTCCCCCCGTCCGAAGAGGCGGGGGTAAGGTCACCGGGGTTGAGCCGCAACCCGGCACGGTCGGGCGAGCTGTTCAGCCGTGACCACCCTTATTTCACATCCGCTTATCCGGGTGCGGAGAAGGCGGTGGCAAAGAAGATGCAAACTATCGACGTCAAACAGGCACGCAAGGAGGTGCAGGAGTGGGCAAAGAGGGAGGTTGTTGGTAAATCTTTCTTGAACCAAGAAATAGGCAAGGAGATAGAAATCACATCAACCGGTATCAAAGAGGCGTTAAACCAACCCCATAAATACATCAGGGAGAAGAATGAAGCAATAAGGAATATCAAACAAATCATCCATGAAGCTCACCGTGTGTTGTATAGGCCAGATGATAAAGGCAACCAAATGGTGGTAGGGTATCATTACTTAGAGTTTGAATTAGCCGGTGAAAAATCGTATATAGTGATAAGGGAAACGAAAGACGGTAGGCTAATGTTCTATTCTGTGGTAGACAAAATAAAAGGAAGATGAAAGAACTTGCCAAAGGATCTGCAATCCGATACAGTCTTCTTTCTCTCCCTTCTATGAGCACAAAGATAAGCATATCTATTTAAATAACAAATAAACAGCGTTGAAAAAGTGGATAAAAAATAAACAACCCTTAAATCTACGGCTGGAACTGCAATCCAGCATAAGATATAAGAGTTGTTCCGTCTCTAATCTTCACTCGTTTGTTGCAAAAATAACAACAACCTTTCAATAAAACAAATAATTGAACGAAAATGAACGACGACATCGAGAAGATACTGAAGCGGAAAATCAAGGAGGTGGAGAGGTGGGTGCGTGACGACCTTCCCCGGCAGGCGGGCAAAACCGCAGTGGACCACTTCCGGGAGAACTTCGTGCGTGAAGGCTTCATGGACGGAGGCATCAAGAAGTGGAAGGAGGTGAAACGCCGCATGCCGTCGAGCGGATGGTACGGATTCGAATACAAGGGGGAAAGGCGCGACTCTTACACCTTTGTCCGGAACAGGAAGACGGGCAAGACGCACAAGGCCAAGAACCAGAAGAGGCTCAACTTCTCCAAAGCCGCCACCGTCCGCAAGATCCTGAACGGGCGCACGCACGAGTTGCAGGACAGCATCCGGTACAACGTGGTGCCGCAGGGCGTGGAAATCCTCTCGGACAAGCCTTATGCGGAGGTGCAAAACAACGGGGGCGACATCCGTGTGTTCGGCAGGCGGACGGCAAAACTGCCCGCACGCCCCTTTATCGGGCATTCGCAGGAGCTGGATGCGAAAATAGAGGACATCATAGAGAAAGGGATGGCGGCGATATTGAAGGGGTGACACCCGTAAAGGCTCACGGTTCGCCTATGTGGTCCACGATGACGGCGACCTGCTTGGGGGTCAGCAGCCGCTGCCCGGGGACATACCCCGCCTCTTCCAACGCTTCCGACAGCCGGTCGGTACGCATCCACGAGCGGAGGCGGTGGCTGGCGGATTGGGGAGTGGAACCGGGGAAATAGCAGGTGGCAAGTTCTTGTAGTCCGTACACACGGACGGTAAATTTTTCCATGTCATGTTTTTTAGCAAAGGTAAGCATTAAAAAAGGAGCATACCACCTTTTCCGGAAAAGGTAGTATGCTCTTCGGGGAAAGGCCGTCAGCCCTTGTTTTCACCTTCCTTCCCCTCCTCCTTGTGGAGCTGCTCGAAGGTGCTGTTCACACGGGTCGTCTGCAACATCTTCCCGGGCGTGATTTGGTTTCCTTTTCTTATTCTTCAGGATACATTGAATGGTATGCATCTTCAAGGAACTCAGCGTTCTTTGTATGGTTAATCCATACGTTCAATACGCCCTGGAGTTCCAATAAACCTAAAGGTTCGTTGTTTGATCCTAATGGAACGTTAGGAGTATAACCATTGTGAGCAAAGTATTCAAACCATGAATTGTCTTCGCTTTCTGGATCAGAAGCATCCCAATATTCGCTACCTTGTCCAGCCATATCGTTGTGAGCATGGTCACCGGCAATTGACATCAAGCAATGCAAATAGATATTACCAGAAGTCTTGCCATCAGCTACCATTCTTGCATGTACATCGTGTTTGTATGTGCCCGGAGCGTCAACTGTACCTACATAATAGTTAGGATTAAGCTTCTTCAAAGCTTGTTCCAACTGAGAGTAACGAACGTTTGCTTTGAATGTATCATAGCTATCCGGATTACCGTGACCCATGAAAGCTACAATATTATTTGCAACATCGTCTTTGCAAACTGCGTGCAACTGCTTTGCAACCTCATCAACATCGTTGCCTTCGCCTTCATAAGTATTCAAAAGCGGCATACCGAAAAAGATTGCCTCATTCTCATTCAATCTCTTCAAATAAGCATCATCCAAATGAGCATTTGCAATGTAACCGTTATTCATGAATTTCTTGACACATGCAACTACATTAGCAAACTCTTCACCCGGAATAACTTGCAATGACTGAACATAAATCTTGCCGTACTGTGCAGCACCGATAGCGTGCAACAGATAACGAGGTTCGTAGTAGTCACGAGATTCACCGTTTTCACCTGCGCTGGCACGGTTGATACAGATATCAGAAGAGAAACAGAAATAAACGTCCGCATTAGGGAATGCCTTTTCATAAGCAGCCTTTGTTGCGTCAAATGCAGCAAAAGAGTTACTCCAAGTTGAACCAAATGCAACCAACAGCACGGCTTCGTCTTTGCCAGACTTTGCTTTTTGTTCGGCTACTGCTTTGTCATTAACACTGTACTCGGAAACGATGTTCATTTCCTCATTGTTGTCATCATCACTACATGATGAGAACACTGATGTTGCAGCTGCTGCAAGCATCAGGATGAAAGATTTAATCTTCATTTTCGTTGTTGTTTTTTGAAGTTTTACGATTATATACCTTTAGTTTATTTCCTTGATTGAAACGTATGATGAAATTGGCGAACACGGTTGTGCCCGGAGAGTTTGTGCCCAAATGATACGGATGCATCGTACGGTCCACAAAGTTGAAGATATTATCCACTCCCAATTCCACACGGTAAGACATCTTCTGGCTTGCCCCTAAATCATGAGTTGTATTCAATCTCCACAATTGATAAGGTTTGCCATTGCCATTGTTCTCGTAATAACGTTTGCTGCTGCCTCGTGTGCTTAGGTTCACTCCCATACGATACTTTGGAGAAAAGCGGTGTAAATAAGCAGCAGACGCACTCCATCTGTGATGAGCCATACCATCAATCACCACCTCTTTCAGCCGGTCATGGTCAGCATCATACAGGTGCGCCTTAGTATCCAAACAACTATATGAACCATTCAAAGTAAGATCGCTGAACACTTTATACGAAGCATTCACATCGACACCCCACGTCTTGGCATCTTCCATGTTTTTATACATTCGAGCCTGGACTTTGCCACTTCCGTCACCTAAATACGCCACTTGTACATCTGCTGGAATCTCCTCGACAGGAACATTCACCAAAGCAATCATATTGTCAAGCTGGTTGTAATATCCGGTTACGGACAAAGTCAAACGTCTGCCCCGATACTCTCCCGAAGCACTCCAATAATTACTTGTTTGCGGTTTGAGGTTAACGTTACCCATATTAAAGAATGTACTGCTACCCATTACATGAAGATAACGATAGTGCATTTCTTTTACTGTCGGTGTTTTGAAACCTTGGCTCCAACCCATCCGTAAACGGAAGTCGCCCAAGGAGAACATGGAGCTTACTTTCGGTGTGACTCTTACTCCAAAAGCCTCGTTAGCGACAAGGCGCACACCTACTGTAATATTCAACCATTTCAAATAATCAAACTCATCCTGTGCATACGCAGCCATTGTCCAGTCGTCAGCCGATCCGTTATCCGTTCTCAAAGGAGCATGCAAATAGTCATAACGATACTCCAATCCGCTGTTCAACGTGTTATTATAAGGAAGATGGAAAATGCTTTTGACCTGAGCCATGAGACGCTGTTGGTCGCTTTGCAGATTCTTTTGTCCTGGATAAAATGGCACAGAATACCATTCTCCATTCATATCTCCATACTTTTCACCAACCAATTTCATGTACTCATACGTGCGTGCCGTATACTTATAATAGTAGTCATGCATATTCCAGTCCACATCGACTGTAAGCACATCCTTTTTCTCTTCATTGATATTCCACTTGCCGCCCATCGAAGCACTTGCGTTGCGGTACATTAAGTCGTAAGTGTACACATCACAACTGGCGTATTTCCCGTCTCTTGGGCGGAACAATGTCTTGGTATAATAGGAACCATCGGCATAGAGTTCCAAATTCTTCGATGGAGTATAAAGCAGACGTTCCGCAATCTGCCAGTTTGTAAATTCGTTTGCCGTTTTGGTACGCGTGTCCTCCAAAACTTTGCCTTCAGCAAATTGCCTTGGCGTGTTCTGCCATCCATCATTATGTTGAAGCTGGAAATTGGTATAACTGGTAACTTTCCCAAATCCAATGTTGACTCCATTATGCTGGCGCAAGTCGTTATGCGAACCATAGCGGGTGGCGTTCTCCAACTGCAAACCTTCTTTTGCCCTCTTTTTCGTGATGATGTTGATAACACCCGCAATCGCGTCGCTACCATACAAAGCAGACTGCGCACCTTTCACAATCTCAATACGGTCTATGTTGTGCGGGTCAATGAGCCCAAGGTCGTTCTCTCCTCCCACATCACCATGGATACGTTTGCCATCAATAAGAATAAGGATATAATTGTTACCAAGTCCGTTTAGTTGCATTTGACCGCCCATGTCTCCTTGGCTAAAGACAATCGAAGCTGTCAATCCACTTAGAATATCTTCAATAGAGCTGCCACCATAGCTGTCAAGTACCTTTCTCGAAATCACTTCCGTCTGTACAGGTGCATTTTTGAGTAAACGCTCCGTACCAGTACCTGTCACTACTACCTCTTTCAAGACAACCTCTTTGTCGAGATGCTGTCCGTTGTTATGTTTTTCCTGCGCAACTGTGTACAAAGGAGTAATACACAAGGCGCAAATAAAGCCTGCATAAATAAAATGTCCTAATTGCATAATAAGTTGATGACTTTTCTCCTGAAAGTTTATTATCACTTAATTAGACATGGCAGGTCTTCTGGCTTCCTTCTGAGCTAACACCTTCCCAACACAATCGTGCCAGTGGCTATATCGTTAGCTCAACAATCGGGTTACAGCTGCAGGAACAGCTCAGGTCTTTCACCTGATTCCCTCACACATGACAAACGTCATGTTACCAAATCCGGTGCAAAGGTAATATTATTTTAAATAAAATGTCCTATCC
>ERZ1026848.1001-NODE-1001-length-15226-cov-7.471162_pt1 | contig 15226 bp, 15 predicted proteins | sample MGYA00380154_ERZ1026848 | MGnify/ENA primary metagenome ERZ1026848 (study PRJEB33269, sample SAMEA4719790) | human gut metagenome | biome: human-associated habitat; feature: organic feature; material: feces | place: Cameroon | collected 2013-10 ...
GCGGCTATACCACCGGCACCTGTGCGGCGCTGGGGGCAGCGGGCGCGGCCCGGCTGCTGCTCACCGGCCATGCGCCGGAGACGGTGGCGCTGCGCACCCCAAAGGGCATCGTGGTGGAGGTAGCACCCCTGTTCTGCCGCCGCACCGACACTGGGGCCGAATGCGCCATTGAAAAGGACGGCGGCGACGACGTGGACGTGACCACCGGCTTGCCGGTGATCGCCACAGTGGAACTGCTGCCGGGCTGCACGGACATCCGCATCGACGGCGGCAGAGGTGTGGGCCGGGTGACCAAACCCGGCCTCGACCAACCCGTTGGTGCCGCTGCCATCAACCATGTGCCCCGGCAGATGATCGCCGAGGCCCTGCGCCGGGAGGCTGAAGCCGCCTGTTATACCGGCGGCTTTGCGGTGACCATTTCCATCCAGAACGGCGAGGAAGTGGCCCGGCGCACCTTCAACCCGCACATCGGGGTGGAGGGCGGCCTTTCGGTGCTGGGCACCAGCGGCATCGTGGAGCCCATGAGCCAGCAGGCCATCCTGGACACCATCCAGCTGGAAATGAACCAGGCTGTTTTGCGGGCCGGTACCCCAAAGCGGCTCATCCTTGCTCCGGGCAACTACGGACTGGACTACCTGCACGACACCTACCCGGCCTTTGCGGCCATCCCGGTGGTCAAGACCTCCAACTTCATCGGAGATACGCTGGATATGGCAGCTTCTGCCGGGTTTGAACAGGTGCTGCTGGTGGGCCATGTGGGCAAGCTGGTCAAGGTGGCCGGCGGCATCATGAACACCCACTCCCACACGGCCGACTGCCGCACCGAGCTGTTCTGTGCCCATGCCGCCCTCTGTGGGGCAAGCCGGGAGCTGTGCGCGGCTTTGTACGCCGCCGCCACCACCGACGCCTGTCTGGAGCTGCTGTACGCCGCCGGACTGCGCGCCCCGGTGCTGGAAAGCCTGCTGGATGCCATCCAACTGCACCTCGACCGCCGGGCGGGCGAAGCCTTCCGGGTGGGTGCAGTGCTGTTTTCCAATCAGCACGGGCCGCTTGGCGCAACACAAACTGCAAAGGAGCTGCTTGAACAATGGAACAACGCATGACCGGCACCCTTTACGGGGTCAGCGTCGGCCCCGGCAATCCGGAGCTGCTGACTTTGCAGGCTGTGCGTCTGCTGCGGCAGTGCCCGGTGCTGGCTGCGCCGCAGACCGCTTCCGGGCAGATGCTGGCGCTGGACATCGCCCGCCGGGCGCTGGGCAGCGAGCTGGACGGCAAGACCATTCTACCCCTGCAGTTTGCCATGAGCCGGGACGCCGCCGTGCTGCGCGCCTCTCACGAGACCGCTGCCAGCGCAGTGCGGCCTTTTCTGGATGCCGGGCAGGATGTGGCCATGCTGAACCTGGGTGACGTGTCCATTTATGCCACCTTTGGCTATCTGCAGGAGATCCTGCAGGCGCAGGGCTATGCCACCGCAATGGCGGCGGGTGTGCCCAGCTTCTGCGCGGCAGCAGCCCGGCTGAATCAGCCCCTTACCGGCGGCATGGACGCTCCGCTGACCATCGCTCCCGGCAGCCGGGCCGACGAGGTATTGGACGCCCCCGGCACGAAAGTCCTGATGAAAACAGGGCGTCAGCTGCCCGCCCTGCTGGACACCCTGGACGCCCACGGTGCGTTGAGCCGCAGTGCCCTCGTGTGCAGCTGCGGCCTGCCGGATGAAACGATCTTCCCCGACCTTTCGACTGCGCGCCCGCCGCAGGATGGCAGTAAGGCCGGATATTTTGCAACGGTACTGGTAAAGGAGTAACTGCTATGGTACACTTTGTAGGCGCGGGGCCCGGTGCCCCGGACCTGATCACTCGGCGGGGCGCAGCCCTGCTGCAGGAGGCTGATTGCATCATCTACGCGGGCAGTCTGGTCAACCCGGCCCTGCTGGGACTGGCAAAACCCGGCTGCGCCATTTACAACAGCGCCGAGATGACGTTGGAACAGGTGCTGGATGTGATGCGCACCATGGAGGCAGACGGCAAAATCACCGTGCGCCTGCACACCGGCGACCCCTGCCTGTACGGGGCCATCCGGGAGCAGATGGATGCACTGGACGCCGGCGGCATCGCCTACGATGACACGCCCGGCGTGTCCAGCTTCTGCGGCGCGGCGGCGGCACTGAATGCCGAATACACCCTGCCCACCGTGAGCCAGACCGTGATCATCACCCGCATGGAAGGCCGCACCCCGGTGCCCGAGCGGGAAAAGCTGGCCAGTCTTGCCGCCCACGGGGCCACTATGGTGATTTTCCTGTCCATCGGTCTGGTAGACAAGGTGCAGGATGCTCTGCTGCAGGGCGGTGCCTACACGCCGGACACCCCCGCCGCCGTGGTATACAAGGCCACCTGGCCGGAGCAGAAAACCGTGCGCTGTACCGTGGGTTCTCTGGCGCAGAGCGCGCACGACGCCGGCATCACCAAAACAGCGCTCATCGTGGCAGGCGATTTCCTGGGCACCCGGTACGAGCGCAGCAAGCTGTACGACCCCGGTTTTACCACCGCGTTCCGCAAGAGGTCCGACCAATGACCCGGGCCTATCTGGCCTTTACCGACACCGGTCTGGCACTGGCCCGGCGGCTGGCAGACGCCCTGCCCGGCAGTGTGGACCGCTGCGGCAGCGGCGGCGTCTCCCTTGCCGGGTGGACCGCCCTGCAGTTTGCGCAGAGCGACGCCCTTGTTTTTGTGGGAGCCGTGGGCATTGCGGTGCGGGCCATTGCGCCGCACTGCCGCAGCAAGGCATCGGACCCTGCCGTGGTGGTGCTGGACGAATGCGGCCGCTTTGCGGTGCCGGTGCTGTCCGGTCATCTGGGCGGTGCCAATGACCTGGCCCGTGCACTGGCCGCCGTGTGCGGAGCCGTTCCGGTGATCACCACGGCCACCGACGCCCACGGCATTTTTGCGGTGGACGAGTGGGCAAAGCACCAGAACTGCACGGTGCTGGAAGCGGAGCGCATCAAGCATGTCAGCAGCAAGCTGCTGGCCGGGCAGTCGGTGCGGTTTGCCGCTGAGTTTCCCGTGCAGGGCACCCCGCCCGCCGGGGTGGATCCTGCACGGACCCCTGCCGAAGCCGATTTTGCCCTTACCCTCTCCCCTGCCGGGGACGCTTTGCATCTGGTGCCCCGCATCGGGGTGCTGGGCATCGGCTGCCGCAGGGGGACATGTGCCGAGCAGTTGGAAGCCGCCTTTGCTGACTTCTGTGCCCGGCACAGCCTTGCCCCGGCGTGCATCGCAGCGGCGGCCAGCATCGACCTGAAGGCTGACGAGGCCGGGCTGCTGGCGTTCTGCCGGGCCCACGGCTGGCCCATCACATTTTATTCTGCGGAGCAGCTGCGGGCACTGTCCGGGCCGTTCACACCATCTCCCTTCGTGCAAAGCGTCACCGGGGTGGACAACGTGTGTGAGCGGGCCGCTGTGCTGGCGTCCGGCGGCTGCATCCGCATCCCGAAACAGGCGGGCGGCGGTGTGACCCTTGCGCTGGCGCTGTGCCCCTATGCCCCGGACTGGAGGTGGCAGAATGGCTGATATCGTATATGTGGTCGGGCTTGGCCCCGGCGACCCGCAGTTTTTGACCGCACAGGCGCAGAGCGCCCTGGAAGAAGCCGAGGTGCTGTGCGGCTATCCGGTCTATCTGGATCTGGTACGCCCCTATTACCCGGAAAAAGAATATTACGCCACCGGCATGACCAAAGAACTGGACCGCTGCCGCTGGGCGCTGGAAACTGCCCACAGCGGCCGGACCGTGGCTCTGGTGTGCAGCGGTGATGCCGGAGTGTACGGCATGGCCAGCCCCCTGCTGGAGCTGGCCGAAGGCTGCCCGGACGTGACCGTGGAGGTGGTGCCCGGCCTGACTGCCGCCCTGAGCGGCGGCGCGGTGCTGGGTGCCCCGCTGGCCCATGATTTCTGTGTGCTCTCTCTTTCCGACCGGCTCACCCCGTGGGAGGTCATTGAAAAGCGGCTGGCCGCAGCGGCCATGGGCGATTTCTGCATGGCGGTGTACAATCCTTCTTCCAAGGGGCGGCCGGACTATCTGGCCCGGGCCGTGCGCATCCTGCTGCAAAACGGCAAGGCCTCGGACACCGTCTGTGGACTGGTGCGCAACATCGGCCGGGAGGGCCAGAGCGCTCAGGTGCTGACGCTGGCCCAGCTGGAGCAAACTCCCGTGGATATGTTTACCACCGTGTACATCGGCAACCGCAACACCCGAGTGCTGCAGGGCCGCATGGTCACGCCGCGGGGGTACCGCGTATGAGGGCAGTGGTGTTCAGCGGCACCACCGAGGGCCGCATTTTTTCCCGGCAGCTGGCCCAGCTTGGGGCGGACGTTCTGGTGAGCGTGGCCACCCCGCTGGGCAGCGAGGAACAGGGCAGCTTTGCCGGCATCACAGTGCACTGCGGCCGGTTGACCCCGGACGAGATGGCCGCCCTTGTGCAGGGAGCCGACCTGTGCGTAGACGCCACCCACCCCTATGCAGTGGACGCCACCCGCAACATCCGCACGGCCTGCCGCACCGCCGGGGTGGAATATCACCGGCTGCTGCGTGCGCAAAGCCCCCTGCCTGCCGGGAGCATGGTGTTCCAGTCGGCGGCACATGTGGCGGATTTTCTGGTCCAAACGCAGGGCAATGTCCTGCTGGCCACCGGGGCCAAGGAGCTGCCTGCCTTTGCGCAGCTGGCCCCGGAACGGCTGTACCCCCGTGTGCTGCCTACACTGGACGGCATTGCCGCCTGCGAGGCCGCGCACATCCCCCACAAGAATATCCTTGCTTTGCAAGGGCCGTTCTCCTACGCGCTGAACCGGGCCCTGCTGGAGCAGTTCTCCATTCGCTTTCTCGTGACCAAGGACGGCGGGGCCGCCGGTGGCTTTGCCGAGAAAGCGCAGGCTGCCGCCGACACCGGCGTCCAGCTCATCGTGATCCGCCGCCCGGCCGAGACCGGTGAGACGGCAGACCAGATCCTGACCCGCTGCAGGGAGGTGCTGAAAGGATGATCACACTCATTGGTATGGGCTCCGGCACCCCCGGCAGCCTGACCGCACAGGGTCTTGCCGCCCTGCAGGGTGCCGACCGCATTCTGGGCGCAAAGCGGCTGCTGGCCACACTGCCGGAGGGCTGCACCAGAAACCGGCAGTCCATGTACAAACCGGACGAAATTCTGGCCTGTCTGGCCGCGCACCCGGACGAGGAAATTGCGCTGGTGTACAGCGGCGATACCGGGTTCTACTCCGGCGCATCCCAGCTGCTGCCCATGCTACGGGCCTTTGGCATCTCCTGCCGGGTGCTGCCCGGCCTTTCCAGCGTACAGCTGCTGGCCGCCGCCGTAGGCCGCCCCTGGCAGGACTGGACTCTTGTTTCTGCCCACGGCTGTGCCTGCGACCCGGTGTCTGCCTGCATGAACCATAAAACCGTATTCTTTCTCACCGGCGGGGCCGAGACCCCGGCCACCCTGTGTGCTGCACTGACCGCCGCCGGGCTGGGCGATGCCCACGCCCTTGTGGGCGAAAACCTTGGCACGCCCGACGAAAAGATCCACTTTGGCACCGCGCAGGAACTGGCTGGGCAGACCTTTGCTTCCCTGAGTGTCCTGCTGGTGGAACATGCCGTGCACCCGGAACGCCGCACCCCCGGCCTGCCGGATGAGGCCTTCATCCGGGGCGAGGTGCCCATGACCAAGCAGGAAGTGCGGGCCGCCGCGCTGGCCAAACTGGCCGTGCACCCCGCCGATACCCTGTGGGACGTGGGGGCCGGTACCGGCAGCGTGAGCGTGGAGCTGGCACTGGCCGCCCCGCAGGGGCATGTGTATGCGGTGGAGTGTGAGCCGGACGCCTGCGCCCTCATCCGCCGGAACCGCGAAAAATTTGCGGCGTGGAACCTCTCCCTCATTGAGGGCCGTGCCCCTGCCGCACTGGAAGCCCTGCCTGCCCCGGATGCCGTGTTCATTGGCGGCACCAAGGGCAGCATGGCCGCGGTGGTGGACACGGTTCTGGCCAAAAACGCCAATGCGCGCATCTGCATTGCCGCCATTGCGCTGGAATCCCTGAGCGCCGCCATTGCAGCCCTTACGGCTCATGGCCTTTCCGCTGAGGTAACCCAGCTTGCCGTGAGCCGTACCAGACCGGCAGGCAGGCTCCACCTGCTGACCGCCAACAACCCCATTTTTCTGATCACGGGAGAACGCAAATGATGCAGTTCGTCATCGCCGCACCGCGTTCCGGCAGCGGCAAGACCACCGTCACCTGCGCCCTGCTGGCCGCGTTGAAAAAGCGGGGCATGGGCCCCTGCGCCTTCAAGAGCGGGCCGGACTACATCGACCCCATGTTCCACCGGTCGGTGCTGGGGGTGGAGAGCCACAATCTGGATCTTTATCTTTCTGCCAAAAATACGGTACGGGAACTGTACGCCCACTATGCTGCCGGGCACGGGGCTGTGGTGTGCGAAGGGGCCATGGGTTTTTACGATGGGCAGGGCCTGACCACCCGCGCCAGTGCTTGGGAGCTGGCCGATGCGCTGGACCTGCCGGTACTGTTGGTGGTACAGCCCAAGGGGGCCAGTGTGACGCTGGCCGCAGAGATCCAGGGCCTTGTGCATTTCAAACCGGAGAGCCACATTGCAGGCATCCTGCTGAATGACTGCTCCGAAAAGCTCTTCCGGATGCTCAAGCCCCTGCTGGAAACCGAGACCGGCCTGCCGGTGCTGGGGTATCTGCCCCGCCTGCCGCAGGCGGTGGTGGAGAGCCGCCATCTGGGCCTGAAAACCGCCGGAGAGATCACCGATCTTGCCCAGAAGATCGGCCTGTTGGCCGATGCGCTGGAAGCAAATCTGGACTGGGCAACGCTGGAAGCGCTGACCGAACGACCGGCTCCTGCCCTGGTGCCGCCGCCTGCTCTGCAAACGGCGGGCGTCCGCATTGCTGTGGCACAGGATAAGGCATTCTGCTTTGCCTACGCCGAAACGCTGGACTGCCTGCGCACTGCCGGGGTAGAGCTGGTGTTCTTCAGTCCGGTGCACGACACCACCCTGCCGGAGGACATCTGCGGGCTGTATCTGCCCGGCGGCTACCCGGAACTGTATGCCCGGCCGCTGAGCGAAAACAAAACCATGCGCGATGCCATCCGGGATGCCGTAAATGGCGGCCTGCCCACGGTGGCAGAGTGCGGCGGCTTTCTGTATCTGGGGCAGACGCTGGAAGATGCCAGCGGTACCGCCTGGCCCATGGCAGGCGTTCTGCCCGGCAAAGGCGTCAAGGTGGGGCGGCTGGTGCGGTTCGGCTATGCCGACATGACCGCCAAAGCCGACAGCCTGCTGTTCCATGCAGGAGAGCATTTGTATATTCACGAATTCCATCACTGGGATTCCACCGACAATGGTTCGGGCTTTTCCGTTTGGAAAAGCGAAAAAGTACAGTGGGAATGCGGATTTGCAAGCATGAGTTTGTACGCCGGTTTCCCGCATCTTTACTGGGCAGGCACTCCCCTGCCCCGCCGCTTTGTGAGCGGTGCAAAGTTCTATCAACGACAAAAGAGAAACACACATGACTGAAACGGAACTGAAAACTTTACTTTCCGGCATCACCCCGCCGGATGAAGCTGCCCGCGCCGCCGCCCACGCCCACTGGGCCGGGTTGGCCAAACCTCTGGGCGGGCTGGGCGCACTGGAAACTTTGCTGGAAGATGCCGCCGCCCTCACCGGCAGTGCGGCGCTGGATGTTTCCCGCCGGGCTGTGCTGGTGCTCTGCTCCGACAACGGCGTGGTGGCTCAGGGCGTGAGCCAGACCGAGCAGAGCGTGACCCGCGCAGTGGCGGAGAATCTGGCTGCCCGGCGTACCAGCGTGTGCCAGATGGCCCGTACTGCCCACTGCGATGTGGTGCCCGTGGACATGGGCATGGCCGGAGACCCGGTGCCGGGGGTGGCAGACTGCCGCATTGCCGCCGGTACTGCCGATTTCACGCAGGGTCCCGCCATGACCCGCGCCCAGGCTGTGGAGGCCGTCGGCCGGGGCATCCGGCTGGTGCAGGAGCAGAAAGCTGCCGGTGTGCAGCTGCTGGCCACCGGCGAAATGGGCATTGGCAACACCACCACTTCCAGTGCGGTGGCAGCGGTGCTGCTGGGCCAGCCGGTGGAACGGATGACCGGCCGGGGAGCCGGCCTTTCGGATGAAGGGCTGGCCCGCAAGGTGGATGCCATCTGCCGGGGCATCCTGCGCAACAAGCCGGACCCCACAGACCCTCTGGACGTGCTGGCCAAGCTGGGCGGCTTTGATCTTGCCGGGCTGTGCGGCGTCTTTCTGGGCGGTGCGCTGGAAGGCGTGCCCGTGGTAATGGACGGCTTCATCAGCGGCGTGGCGGCCCTGTGCGCCGTGCGGCTGTGCCCTGCCGCGGCCAAAGCGGTGTTTGCCAGTCACTGTTCCTCGGAGCCTGCCGCCCGTCTGGTGCTGGATGCACTGGGCAAGGCCCCGCTTCTCACCGCCGGGCTGCATCTGGGCGAGGGTACCGGCGCTGTGGCCAGCCTCCCGCTGTGGGACATGGCACTGGCGGTGTACGACCACTGTTATTCCTTTGCGGAGGGCGGCATCACGCCGTACACCCCGCAATGCTGACGCTGGTGATCGGCGGGGCGGCCAGCGGAAAAAGCGAATACGCCGAGAGTCTGGTACTGCGCAGCACTCTGCCGCGCTATTATCTGGCCACCATGCAGGTGTGGGACGCCGAATGTGCCGCCCGGGTGGAAAAGCACCGCAGAATGCGGGCGGCAAAACAGTTTGAAACGGTGGAGTGCCCCCTGCATCTGGACGCCGTGCATCTGCCCGCCCGTGGTACCGCATTGCTGGAAGATCTGGGCAACCTGACTGCCAACGAGCTCTATGATCCCGCCGGGGCCGGGCCGCAGACCGCGCAGGCCATTCTTTCCGGGCTGGACGCCGTGTATGCCCAGTGTGAAACCCTGATCGTCGTCTCCAACGAGGTGTTCAGCGGCGGGGCCGACTACGCAGGCGACACCGACCGCTATCTGCTGGCGCTGGCGCAGGTGAACAATGCACTGGCCGCCCGGGCCGACGCCGTGGTGCGGGTGGTGTGCGGCATCCCTGTTTATTATAAAGGAGTGGAAAAATGATCGTTTTGCAGACCGTTGCCGTGGCGTTCGCCATGTTTTCGGCTGTGCCGGTGCCGCAGTTCAACTGGACCGAAAAGAACATGCGGTATGCGATGTGCGCCTTCCCGCTCATCGGGGTGGTCATCGGGCTGCTGTGGTTCCTGTGCGGCGTGCTGCCCCTGCCGGGTGCGGCGCGGGCGGCGGGCTTCTGCCTGATCCCGGTCTGGGTCACCGGCGGCATCCATCTGGACGGCTACGCCGACACCTGCGACGCACTTTCGAGCTACGGCGACCGGGAAAAGAAGCTGGAGATCTTAAAGGACCCTCACTGCGGGGCCTTTGCCGTGATCCGTCTGTGCAGCTACTTTGCGGCCTATCTGGCCCTGTGCGCCTGTGTACAGTTCATCCCGCAGGTAGGGCTGCTCTGGATGATGGCACTGGTGCTGGAACGGGCGCTCTCCGGCTATGCGGTGGCGGCGTTCCCCATGGCAAAGAACACCGGCCTTGCCCACACCTTTGCCTCGGCAGCCGACAGAGCCACTGTACGCCGGGTGCTGGCCCTTCTGGCCGCTGTACTGTGCTGCGCCATGCTGGCACTGGGTGGTTGGGCGCTGGTGCTGGCCGCACTGGCTGTGCTATGGCGGTACCACGCCGTTGCCTGCAAGCAGTTCGGCGGCATCACCGGTGATCTGGCCGGGTGGTTTTTGCAGAAAACCGAGATCTGGATGCTGGCGGCACTGTGTGCCTGCCAGTGGGGAGGGCTGTTATGATCTTTATCACCGGGCCGCTTTACAGCGGCAAGCGTACCTTTGCCAAGACCCTGCCCGGACGGTGCATCTGCGATGTACAGGAGCTGGCCGCCGGGGCCGAAAATCTGGAAAAACTCGCGGACGAGCTGTCCGCTTACGATATCGTGCTTGCCACCGAGGTGGGCGGCGGCGTGGTACCCATGGACCCCGCCGAACGTGCCGGACGCGAAACCGCCGGGCGGCTGGCCTGTCTGCTGGCCGCACGGGCAGACTGCGTTGTGCAGATGTTCTGCGGCATCCCCACCGTTCTGAAAGGAGAACTGCCAACATGCTGATCTATTTCCTGCGCCACGGCCTGACCGAATACAACGCCGAGAAGCGCTATCAGGGCCAGCGGGACATCCCGCTTTCTGCCGCTGGCCGCGCGATGCTGCGCAAGGCAGACATCGAGCCTCAAACCGTGTACATCACCCCGCTGTGCCGCACCCGGCAGACCGCTGAGGTGCTGTTTCCCACTGCAAAGCTGGTGGTGGTGGACGGCCTGAAGGAGATGTGCTTCGGCAGCTTTGAGGGCCGCAATTACATCGAGATGGAGCACGACCCGGACTATCTGGCCTGGGTAGCCGCCAACTGTGAGAGCCCCTGCCCGGACGGCGAGACCAAGGCCGCTTTTTCTGAGCGCATCTGCCGCGCCTTTTCGGCACTGGTAGACAAGGCACTGGCCGACGGCGAAGAATTGCTGGTCATCCTGGCCCACGGCGGCACCCAGATGGCCGCGTTGGAGCGCTACGCCCTGCCCCATAAAGACTACTACGAATGGTGCGGCCCCAACGCGGGCGGCTTTGTGCTGGACGCCGCCGACTGGGCCGACAAGCGGGTGCTGCACCTTGTAAAGACCGTGCAGTACACTAGGGAGGCCGACGTATGACCGGGCTGGCCGTTCTGGGCGGCTTTGTGCTGGACACTCTCTTCGGCGACCCCGCGTGGCTGCCCCACCCGGTGGTGCTCATGGGCAAGGCCATCTCCGCGCTGGAAAAGCGCCTGCGCGCCCGCCTGCCCAAAACGCCCCAGGGCGAACTGCTGGGCGGCGGCATCGTGGCTTTTTGCCTGCCGGTGGGCACCTTTGTGTGCACCGGCCTTGTCTGCCTGGGCGCAGCAAGGCTCAGCCCGTGGCTGGGGCTGGCCGTACAGATGTTCTGGTGCGGGCAGGCACTGGCCGCAAAGGGCCTTGCACAGGAGAGCATGAATGTGCACAAAGAGCTTGTGAAGGGCGACCTGCCCGCAGCCCGCAAGGCTGTGAGCCGTATTGTGGGCCGCGACACCCAGAATCTGACCGCTGAGGGTGTGACCAAAGCCGCCGTGGAGACCGTGGCCGAAAATGCCAGCGACGGCGTGATCGCGCCGCTGCTGTATATGCTCATCGGCGGGGCACCGCTGGCGCTGACCTACAAGGCCATCAACACCATGGACAGCATGCTGGGCTACAAAAACGAAAAGTACCTCTACTTCGGCCGCATCCCCGCCAAGCTGGACGACGCGGCAAACTATCTGCCAAGCCGTCTGGCGGGTCTGCTGTGGTGCGCGGCGGCGGCCCTGACCGGCAACAGTGCCAAAGGGGCGTGGCGTATCTGGCGGCGGGACCGGCGCAACCATGCCAGCCCCAACAGTGCCCAGACCGAGAGCGCGTGTGCCGGAGCACTGGGCGTGCAGCTGGCCGGGCCTGCCTACTATTTTGGGGAATATTACCCCAAGCCTACCATTGGCGACGCCCTGCGTCCCATTGAGCCGGAGGACATCCGCCGCGCCAATAAAATGATGTATGCCGAAAGCCTGCTGGCCCTGCTGCTGGGGCTGGCGATCCGAGGGGTGATCTTATGACACAGCTGACACACGGCGGCGACTGGGCCGGATATCGGGCACAGTACGGGCACGACGCGCTGGATTTTTCGGCCAACGTGAGCCCGCTGGGCCTGCCGCAGGGCGTGGCGAACGCCATTGCTGCCGCCTTGCCTCACGCCGACCGCTACCCCGACCCCCTGTGCCGGGCACTGCGGGCAAAGCTGGCCCCGCACGAGGGGATCCCGGCAGAATCTATCCTCTGCGGCAACGGCGCGGCAGACCTGATCTTCCGGCTGGCGTGGGCGGCAAAACCCCGCACCGCGCTGGTGACCGCCCCCACTTTTGCCGAGTACGCCGCCGCGCTGGAAAGTGCGGGCTGTGCGGTGCGGCGACATTTTCTGCAGGCAGAGGTCGATTTTGCCGTGACGGATTCCATCCTCTCCTCCATCACGCCGGAGGTGGACATGGTATTTCTCTGCCAGCCCAACAACCCCACCGGGCAGCTCACGCCGCTGCCCCTTGTGGAGCGCATCCTGCGCCGGTGCGAAGCCTGCGGGGCACTGCTGGTGGTGGACGAATGTTTTCTGGATTTTCTGCCCGACTGCGACACCTTGACCGCCAAAGCCCTGCTGGACAGCAAAAATCTGCTGATCCTCAAGGCCTTTACCAAGCTGTACGGCATGGCCGGGGTGCGGCTGGGGTACTGCCTGTGTGCCAACACGGCCCTGCTGGAAGCCATGCAGGCCGCCGGGCAGCCGTGGGCGGTGTCCAGTCTGGCGCAGGCCGCCGGGCTTGCCGCACTGGACGAAACGGCCTATGTGGCACAGGTGCGGGCACTCATTGCGCAGCAGCGGCCCCGGCTCACGGCCGGGCTGCGGGCACTGGGCCTGCGGGTGCTGGACGGCCGCGCAAACTACTTGCTGTTCCAGGGGCCGGAAACGCTGGGCGATGCCCTGCGGCAGCGGGGCGTGGTGCTGCGCAGCTGCAGCAACTACCCCGGGCTGGACGGCAGCTGGTACCGCACCGCCGTGCGTACCGGGCCGGAAAACGATGAACTGTTAAAGACCCTTGCGGAGGTACTGGCATGAACAAAGCAACCTGCATTATGGTGCAGGGCACCATGAGCGGTGCAGGCAAAAGCCTGCTGTGCGCCGCACTGTGTCGCATTTTTGCACAGGACGGCTACCGGGTGGCTCCTTTCAAGAGCCAGAACATGGCCCTGAACAGCTTTGTGACCCGGGACGGGCTGGAAATGGGCCGGGCGCAGGTGGTGCAGGCGCAGGCCGCCGGGATGGAACCGGACGTGCGCATGAACCCCATCCTGCTCAAACCCAGCAGCGACACCGGCAGTCAAGTGATCGTGAACGGCGAGGTGCGGGGGCAGATGCCCGCCGCCGCCTACTTTAAAATGAAGCGGTCGCTGATCCCGGACATCCTTGCCGCCTACAACAGTCTGGCCGAAGAGGTGGACATCATCGTCATTGAGGGAGCTGGCAGCCCGGCCGAGATCAACCTGAAAGCCGACGACATTGTGAACATGGGCCTTGCCAAGCTGGTGGACGCCCCTGTGCTGCTGGCCGGAGACATCGACCGGGGCGGCGTCTTTGCACAGCTGTACGGCACGGTGGCCCTGCTGGAGCCGGACGAGCGGACCCGCATTAAGGGGCTGCTCATCAACAAGTTCCGGGGCGACGTGGAGATCTTGCGTCCCGGCCTTGCCATGCTGGAAGAAAAAACGCAGCTGCCGGTGCTGGGGGTCATCCCCTACCTGAAGGTGGACATTGAGGATGAGGATTCCCTTTCCACCCGGCTGGAGGCAGGGCGGGCCGTCAAACCACTGGATGCGGCCATTCTGCGCCTGCCGCACATCTCCAACTTCACCGACTTCATGCCGCTGGAACAGCACCCGCTGCTGGGGGTGCGCTATGTGCAGAGCCCCCGCCAGCTGGGCACGCCGGATGTGGTGATCCTGCCCGGCACCAAAAACACCATAGACGACCTGCTGTGGCTGCGTCAGTGCGGGCTGGAAGCGGCGGTGCTCAAGCTGGCCGCGCAGGGCACCCCTGTGCTGGGCGTGTGCGGCGGCTACCAGATGCTGGGGCACACCCTTGCCGATCCGGACGGCGAAGAAAGCGGCACCCCCTGCACCCTGCGCGGGCTGGCGCTTCTGCCCACGGACACCGTGTTCAACGCCGAAAAGCAGCTGCGCCAGACCCATGCCACCGCCGAGGCCATCCCCTTTGCCGGGGCAAAGCTGACCGGCTACGAGATTCACGCCGGACGCACGACAGTGCAGGGCAGCCCGTTCTGCATTCTGGCCGACGGCACGCCGGAAGGGTGTGTGCAGGCCAATGTGTTCGGCACCTACCTGCATGGGCTGTTTGACACCGGCGAGCTGACCGAAAAGCTCACCGCATTTTTGTGCAAAAAGAAGGGCATCTCCCCCGCCGACGCACCGTTGCTCTCGATGGAGCAGTACCGGCAGCAGCAGTTCGACCTGCTGGCCGACGGCGTGCGGGCCGCGCTGGACATGGATGCCGTATACGCCGCCATGGGCATGGACCGCAAAGGAGGGAACCGCGTATGACCCCGCAGCATCATCTGCCCGCCGACATCGAGCGGACAAGCCTTTCCATCATCACAGCCGAGCTGGCGGAACTGGGCCTGACGCCTCCGCCGGAAACCGCCGCCGTGGTCAAGCGGGTGATCCACACCACCGCCGACTTTGACTATGCCCGGAATCTGCACTTCACCCCCGGTGCCGTAGCGGCCGGGGTGAAGGCCCTGCGGGCGGGCACTCCCATCATCACCGACACGAACATGGCGCTGGCCGGCATCACCAAGCCCGGCCTTGCCCGCCTGGGCGGCACGGCCCTGTGCTACATGGCTGACCCGGAGGTGGCCGCCCTTGCCAAAGCAGGCTGCACCACCCGGGCGGTGGCTTCCATGCAGCGGGCCGCGCAGGAGCACCCCGGTGCCGTGCTGGCCGTGGGCAACGCCCCCACCGCCCTGCTGACCATCGCCGACCAGATCGAAGCCGGGCTGCGTCCTGCACTGGTCATTGGCGTACCGGTGGGGTTCGTGAATGTGGTGGAGAGCAAGGAGCGGCTGTTTGCCACCTGCGAAGCCTTTGGCGTACCCGCCATCGTGGCCATGGGCCGCAAGGGCGGCAGCAACGTGGCCGCCGCCATCTGCAATGCCCTGCTCTACTCTGCCGCCGAAATGCTGGACCCCGCGGCCCGGGGCTGGCGGTGACCTATTTTTGACCGGAATACGCAAAAAGGACAGAACTGCCGCCATGCAGTTCTGTCCTTTTTCTTGTATTCGTTCAGGGGCTCACCGGGTAAATCTCGGTTGACGGTCTCTTATTTTCGGGGGGGGGTAACAAGGTACTTCCGGACAGCACGCTCCAGCACCGCAATGTCCACCGGCTTGGACAGATGCTCGTCCATACCGGCTTCCTTGCTCTTTTCCATGTCCTCGGTGAAGGCGTTTGCGGTCATGGCAAG
>ERZ1026848.1004-NODE-1004-length-15221-cov-7.982065_pt1 | contig 15221 bp, 10 predicted proteins | sample MGYA00380154_ERZ1026848 | MGnify/ENA primary metagenome ERZ1026848 (study PRJEB33269, sample SAMEA4719790) | human gut metagenome | biome: human-associated habitat; feature: organic feature; material: feces | place: Cameroon | collected 2013-10 ...
GCAGCAGACCGCAAGCCTTTTGTCGGAAAAACCCGGAGGGTTTTTCGACAGTCTCCTCTTGATATGATCTTGCCCTTACTTCGCCACAAACCCTATCTTGCGGTATACCTTGCTCAGGGTCTTTTGGGCCAGGTAGGCAGCGTGCTCCGCTCCCTCCTTGTAAACGCTCTCCAGGTACGCCTTGTCCTTCATAATGCGCTCAGACTCCTCCCGCAGGGGACGCAGCAGCTCCACCACGGCCTCGCCCACGGCGGGCTTGAAAACGCCGTAACCCTGGCCTGCGAACTCCGCCTCCGCCTCGGCCAAGGTCTTGCCGGTGGCGGCGCAGTAGATGGTCAGCAGGTTGGAGATGCCGGCCTTATTCTCCTTGTCGAACTTCACCGCCGTCTCGCAGTCGGTAACGGCGCGCTTAAACTTGCGCAGGATGTCCTCGGGCTTGTCCATCATAAATACGCACCCGTCGGGGTCGGACTTGCTCATTTTGCTTTCGGGATTTGCCAGGCTCATGACCCGGGCTCCCATTTTGGGGATAAAAGCACCCGGCAGGGTAAAGGTATCTCCGTACACGCTGTTAAACCGCTGGGCAATGTCCCTTGTCAGCTCCACATGCTGCCGCTGGTCCTCTCCCACCGGCACCAGATCCGCCTGATACAGCAGAATATCCGAGGCCATCAAAACCGGGTAGGTGAACAGTCCCGCGGTGATGTTGTCCGCATGCTGCTTGGCCTTGGCCTTAAACTGGGTCATGCGGCTCAGCTCACCGAACTGGGTGTAGCAGCCCAGCACCCAGCTCAGCTCCGCGTGCTGGGGCACATGGCTCTGGATGAACATGATGTTTTTCTTGGGGTCCAGGCCGCAGGCGATGTACTGGGCCAACTGGTTCACACTGCGGCGGCGCAGGGTAGCCGGGTCCTGCCGCACGGTGATGGCGTGCATATCCACGATGCAATACAGGCAGTCATATTCCTCCTGCAGATCCACCCAGTTGCGAATGGCTCCCATATAAGAGCCCAGGGTCAGCTCTCCGCTGGGCTGAATACCGCTGAATATCCGCTTTTTCTTCTCCACTGTGTTCTCCATTCCTTCATTACTCCTTCCGTAAACAGGGCCGAAGCCCCATTTTATTCAAATCATCGTTATGGTATCACCTTTCCCGCAAAAAAGCAACGGGATATGCTTTTTTTCTTGACTTTTTCCCAAGTTAAAATATAATAGTATGGTATATTTTTATTGTGGATTCGTATCCCCATTTTGATTTTTCTGCGGAGGTTTATTGCCATGACACTGGATCACAGCTATTTTGAGCAGATGGAGGCCAAGATTCCCCACGGTCAGGTGCGCACCCGTTTTGCCCCCTCACCCACGGGATATATGCATGTGGGCAATCTGCGCACGGCCCTGTACACCTGGCTCATAGCCCGCAGCCACGGCGGCACATTTATTCTGCGCATTGAGGACACGGACCAGAGCCGCCTGGTTTCCGGCGCCGTGGATGTGATCTATCGCACCATGGCCGAGTGCGGCCTCACCCATGACGAGGGTCCCGATGTAGGCGGCCCCGTGGCCCCCTATATCCAGTCCCAGCGCCGGGACACCTACGGAAAGTATGCCCGGCTGCTGGTGGAAAAAGGCGCCGCCTACTACTGCTTCTGCGAAAAGGCCGAGTCCGAGGAGGACAGCGGCGACTTCAGCCGCGCCGCCGACCCCTGTCGGAGCCTGACGGCGGAGCAGGTAGCCGAGAAGCTGGCCCAGGGCCTGCCCTATGTTATCCGGCAGAAGATCCCCGCAGAGGGCTCTACCACCTTCCACGACGCCATTTTCGGCGACATCACCGTGGAAAACAGCACGCTGGACGACCAGGTGCTCCTTAAGCGTGACGGCCTCCCCACCTATAACTTTGCCAATGTCATCGACGATCATCTCATGGGTATCACCCATGTGGTCCGGGGCAGCGAGTATCTCTCCTCCGCTCCCAAATATGACCTGCTCTACCGTTCCTTCGGCTGGGAAATTCCCACCTATGTCCACTGCTCCCCGGTGATGCGTGACGCTCAGAATAAAATGTCCAAGCGCCACGGGGACCCCTCCTATGAGGATCTGAAGGCCCAGGGCTATCTCACGGAGGCCATTGTCAACTATGTGGCCCTCCTGGGCTGGAGCCCCAAGGGCGATTTGGCCGAGCAGGAGATTTTCACCCTGCCGGAGCTGGTAAAGGCCTTTGATATTGCGGGCATTTCCAAGTCTCCCGCCATTTTCGACCGGGCCAAGCTGGACCATTTTAACGCCGTGTATCTCCGGGCCATGGCTCCGGAGGCCTTTGCCAAGGTGGCCGAGCCCTATATCCGTCAGACAGTAAAGGGCGATTTCGACATAGCCGCCATCGCCGCCCTGCTCCAGGCCCGGTGCGAGCGCCTTTCGGACATCCCCGAAAAGGTGGATTTCTTCGACGCCTGCCCGGACTATGCTGTCGAGTTTTTCATCAATAAAAAGGCCAAGACCGATCCTGCGGTCTGCAAGGACATGCTCCAGGCCGCCATTCCTATGCTGGAGTCCCTTCCCACCTGGACGGTGGAGAGTGTCCACGACGGCCTCATTGCCCTGGCCGAAAAGCTGGAGGTAAAGAACGCCAAGCTCATGTGGCCTGTGCGCATCGCCGCCGCCGGCAAGCTGGTCACCCCCGGCGGTGCCGTGGAGATCTGCGCCATTCTGGGGAAAGACGAGACCCTCCGCCGTCTGCGTGCGGGTCTTGCCAAGCTGGGCTGATGGAAAACTGCAAGCGTCTTTACGCCGACACTCTGGCGTTTTACCGCCGGGAGCTCAGCGGCCCGGTGTTCACCGCCGGCTGGGCCTTTGCCGGGATCGTGGTGCTGAGCTTTGCCTTCAGCCTGCTCTCCCCCACCCGGGCCGATGCCGTCATCGCCTATTATGCCCAAATGCTCGGGCAGTCCGGCGTGGCGGATGAAGGCGGCAATATTCAGTTTTTTCCCCTGCTGATAAATAACCTGGTGGCCATGACCCTGTCTCTGGTCTACGGACTCATTCCCTTTCTCCGTCTGCCTGCCCTGACCCTGGGCACCAACGGCGCTATTCTGGGCCTGTTCGCCGGCTACTATATGCGGCAAAACATCTCCCTGCTCAAATACCTGCTGGGCATCCTGCCCCATGGCATCTTTGAGCTGACGGCTCTTATCCTCTCCGCCGCCATGGGTCTCTACCTGTGCAGCACCGTGACCAATGCCCTGCGCAAAAAGCAGACCGGCGTCCTCCGCCCGGCCCTGCACCGCTGCTGCCAGATTCTCTACCTCTGGGTCCTTCCCCTGCTCTTCATTGCCGCCCTGGTAGAAACCTATATCACCCCGATTTTATTCAATTTGGTATAATTGATATAAAAGCCCACCCCCCCTTGCAACCTGTCATTGCGAACCAGTGACCGATGTCACCGGTGTGGCGATCCGCATCCCCCGTCCCTAAAAATATCTTCCCTATTCCCTCAAATTGTTCCCCCCGCACACGCGAAATCTATATAAAAACTGCCGCGGACGCGGCGAAAGGAGTTTGCAATGGACGAACCCACCAAGCGTATCCCTGAATTTTTCGGCTGCATGGTCTTTAATGAGGACAAAATGCGACAGCGTCTGTCCGCCGATGCCTATGAAGCCTGGCAGCAGTGCATGACCCATGGCACCCCCTTGCCCCGCTCCATTGCCGACCAGATCGCCGCCGCCATGAAGGACTGGGCCACCGAGCTGGGTGCCACCCACTATACCCACTGGTTCCAGCCCATGACCGGTGTCACCGCCGAAAAGCACGACAGCTTCATCACCCCCTCCGGCAACGACTCCGTCATCATGGAGCTCTCCGGCAAGGAATTGTCCCGGGGCGAGGCCGATGCCTCCTCCTTCCCCTCCGGCGGCCTGCGGGCCACCTTTGAGGCCCGGGGCTACACCGCCTGGGACCCCACCTCCTATGCCTTTGTAAAGGACAAGACCCTGTATATCCCCACGGTTTTCTGCTCTTACAGCGGCCAGACCCTGGATAAAAAGACCCCCCTCCTGCGCTCCATCAGCCGCCTGGACCAGCAGTGCCTGCGCATTCTGCGTCTGTTCGGCAACACCGAGGCCCACCATGTCATTCCTCAGGTAGGTCCCGAGCAGGAGTACTTCCTCATTGATAAATCTATGTACCAGCGCCGGGAGGATCTGAAGCTCTGCGGCCGTACGCTTTTCGGAGCCCGCCCCCCCAAGGGCCAGGAGCTGGATGACCACTATTACGGGGCCATCAAGCCTCGGGTAGCCAAATTCATGCAGGAGCTGGACGAGGAGCTGTGGAAGCTGGGCGTGTTCGCCAAAACAGAGCACAACGAGGTGGCCCCGGCCCAGCACGAGCTGGCCCCGGTCTACACCGATGCCAACACCGCCACCGACCACAACCAGCTGACCATGGCGCTGCTAAAGAAAGTAGCCGACCGCCACGACCTGGTGTGCCTGCTCCACGAAAAGCCCTTCGCCGGGGTCAACGGCAGCGGCAAGCACGACAACTGGTCTTTGGCCACGGACACCGGGGAAAACCTCCTGAAGCCCGGCAAGACCCCCAGTCAGAACGCCCAGTTTCTCCTGTTCCTGGCGGCCTTTATCAAGGGCGTGGACGAGTATCAGGATATTCTCCGCTGCTGCGTCTCCTACCCCGGCAACGACCTGCGTCTGGGTGGCAGCGAAGCGCCTCCGGCGGTCATCTCCATCTTCCTGGGCGATGAGCTCACCGCCGTGCTGGACTCCATTATCCAGGGCACGGCATATGTGGACATGACCAAAAAGAAGCTGGAGATCGGTGTGGATACCCTGCCGGAAATTCCCCAGGATACCACCGACCGCAACCGCACCTCTCCCCTGGCCTTCACCGGCAACAAGTTTGAGTTCCGTATGCTGGGCTCCTCCCAGTCCATCGCCAGCCCCAACACCGTGCTCAATACCATCATGGCCGACGAGCTGGGCCAGTTCGCTGACATTTTGGAGCAGGCCCAGGACTTTAAGTCCGCCCTCCAGACCCTGCTCCATGACACCTTCAAGGCCCACCAGCGCATTATTTTCAACGGCAACGGTTACGACGACTCCTGGGCCGAGGAGGCCCAGCGCCGGGGTCTCAGCAACCACCGGGACACCGTGGACAGTATGCCCGCCTACATCGACCCCAAGAATATCAGCCTGTTCACCCGGCACGATGTTTTTTCCGAGGTGGAGATGCGGGCCCGGTACGGCATCCACCTGGAAAATTATTGCAAGATCACGGCCATTGAGGCCAACACCCTTCTTTCCATGATCCGCCGCAATATTTTCCCCGCCGTCTCCCGCTACACCAGCGACCTGGCCCGGGCCGTCCAGCGTAAAAAGGCCCTGTATCTGGATTGCTCCGCCGAAACGGACCTGCTGCAGCAGCTGACGAATTTGAATAACGAGCTGTATACCACCGCCCAGTCTATGGCCCAGGCTTTGGAAAATGCCCCGGCCTCCGAGGGGGGGCTTGCCTCCGCCCGGTACTACCGGGATGTGGTCTATGCCCTGGAGTATAAGGCCAGCCACCTGGTCAATGAGCTGGAGGCTAATACCTCCGCCGAATACTGGCCCTACCCCACCTACGCGGACATTCTCTTCAGCGTGTAAAAATTTCCATAAAAAATCTCCGGCAGACCTGCCGGAGAGTTTTTTTGACTGTCGAAAAACCCTCCGGGTTTTTCCGACAAAAGGCTTGCAGTCTGCTGCGCGCATAATTTTGAGCCCTTGGCTCAAAATTCCACACTGGCAGCCTGAGTTGTATTTTCTCTCACGCGCATGTCGCGAGAGAAAATGATTTCATTTCTTTGCCGCCTGCGGGCGGCAAACTCTGCGAGGCTTTTTTCAGTTAAAGCCTGCCCCGGTTCATTTGGATAAATTCCCGGTAGTCGCTGAATTTCATAGGCTTGGAGAAGTAGTAGCCCTGGATGACATCGCAGCCCATTTCCTCCATCTGCCGGAGGGTCTCCGCGTCCTCCACACCCTCCTGGGTGATTTTCGGACTGAGCTTATGGGCCATATCGATAACGCTTTGCAGGAGCAGCTTATCCCGGTCGGGATGGGGGCCGGAGGCCAGAAGCTCCTTGTCGATTTTAATTTCATCGAAGTCCAGGACCTTCAGGGCCGCAAAGGAGGAGTAGCCCGTGCCGAAGTCGTCCAGGGAGCACAGGAAGCCCGCCTCGTGAAGCTCCCGCATAACCCCGGAGAGATACTCGTAATTCTCGTAGGCAAAGCTCTCAGTAAATTCCACGGTGATGAACCGGTCCCGAATGCCGAACTTCTGCTTAATGCGCTTATAGTACTCCAAAAAATCCGGCTGGATGGCCGTGACCCGGGATACATTCACGGAGAAGGGATAGATCGGCTCTCCCTTTTTGGCCGTGCTGGCCGCATTCTCGCAGGCCTTGTAAAACACGAAGCGGTCCAGGTTGTTGATAAAGCCGTTTTCCTCGAAAATAGGAAGGAATTCACCGGGGGTGCGGTAGCGGTCGATCTTGGTGTCGAACCAGCGAACCAAAATTTCGCTGCCGTCCATGCCGCCGCGCTTCAGGTTGTATTTGGGCTGGTAGAAAATGTGGAACTCGTTGTTTTCAAAGGCCCGCTGCATACGGCCCTCGATCTCGGCTTTCTTCAGGTAGTTATCCCGGAGGGTGTCCCCGTAGAACTCCAGAGAGACGGCGCCGGTCTTGAAGGTGGGCTTGGCATCCACAATGTTGAGCTTGTCGATCATTTGACCCACGCTCCGGTCCTCCTCCCGGCCCACCTCGTAAATGCTGTAAGAAATGTGCAGCTTATACTCGTCGTCCTGGGGGAATTTATAGCGCACCACCTGCCTGTACAGGCCGTCCAGTCGGCTGGTCAGGGCCTTTTTCTCCCGGTAGTGGAGCAGGAGCAGATAGTGCCCGTCTCCGGCATAGGCAAAGGTCTCGGAGACCAGCATAGCCTGAGCGCAGCAGTTGCGCAGGAACCGCAGCACCGCCCGGTTCTGCCGGTCGCCGAACTGTTCGGAGATGTAGCGGAAGTTGTTCACCCGGAGCATGACAATGGCAAATCGGGTCCCCTTGAGCCGATTCACGATGCTCTGGGCCTCCGCCTCGAAGCCGGTGCGGGTGAGGCAGTCCAATTCGGCATCCACAGTGGTGAGGGTCTTTATTTTTCGGTTCGTGCGGATGCGGTCCACAATGGCAAAGGCCAAAAAGCCCAGGAGCATCAGGCTCAAAAAGGCCACGGTGCCCCAAATGGTATTGAGCACCTGGCGGCCGGAGCCATAAAGCTCGGTCATCTCATATAGTCCCACCAGGATCAGCCCGCCGCAGCCGCTGCCCAGAGGGCGGACGGACAGGGCGTACTGCACCGACCCCACCTCCACCACAGCCGACTGCTGCTTTCCGGTGGATAGGGCGGTGGTGATGCGGCTCATGGTATCCCCGTCGGTGATGATCTGCTTAAACAGCCCCTCTGTCACGGAGCCGAAGCCCGGGTCCACGGCGCTTCCCACCCGGATCTTTTCCAGGATGATGCCGTCGTGCTTGCACAGCAGCACAAATTCCGAGGCCTGGACGCTGCTGATATACTGGCCGCTCTCCTGAACCAGCGCCTCCAGGGAAACCGCCGTGCACATATACAGCAGCACCACCCCGTCCACATAGGCGGAATTGCAGGGGGCAAACACGCCGAAAACCATGTTGGCATTGTCATACTGAAACAGGCGGGAGACGGCGCTGCGTTTTGCTTCGGCCAGGTCCGTAAGCTCGCTGTAGCCGGTAACGCTGTCTCCGCCGGGGGTGTAGACCCCACCATCCTTCGTGTAGAGAATGGCCACAAATTTGTCCCCGTCAGCCACGCGCATACCGGAGCCCGTGCTGCGCAGCCGCTCCACCGCCCCCTCTAAGGACCCGGCCTCGCTGACCTCAGAGGCGCAGTAATCCGCCCGCATTTTCAGGGCGCCGAACTGCTCCTGCAGCTGTACCGCCTGCTCTCCGGCATAGTTTTCCGCCCGGTCCAGGGCCTGGCGGTCGATGCTCTGGAGATAGCCGCTGCTCACGGAAAACAGATGGATGAGGAAGGACATGCACAGGATCACAATGAGGGTAAAGATCGACGCCTTTCCGTATTTGGCCAGGAATTTATTCATCTGCCGCTCCTCCCTCCTCGTTTTCCCGGTTTTCCTCCGGGGTAAGTCCCTGCTGCTCCAGGCGGCGCACCTCCCGGGCCACCAGGCGATGGAATTCCTCTTCCGTCAGGGTGTCCTCGTCCTGCTCCTGCAGGGTCTTTACCACCGTGGGAATGAACACAAATCCGCACACGGCGAAAAACAGGGCAAACACCAGCACCATGCCCATAGGCGTGGAAAAGAGCCTGCCCAGGGCCGTCATGAGGGGCAGGTTCTTCTCATACACGGCCACAATGTCCTCCGGCTGCACCGTCCAGGGATCCGGCAGAGACAGGGGACTGTCCCCACAGGTCTTATAGCCCTCCGGGGTTTGCTCGGTAATGCGGTGGGTGATGTAGCTGCCGTACACCGCAGAGCCCGTATCGCGGCAGACAAAGACGATCACATCCCCCACCTGCACCGCTTCCGTCGAGGTGCTTTTGGCGAGAATGTAGCTCTTTTCCGGGATGGTCGGCTGCATACTGGCCGTTTCCACCCATAGGAGGGTGCGGTCAAAGAGGAACAGAGTCTGTCCGCTTTTCTTTTGCAGGAAGAAAAACAGGGAAGCCGCCACGATCAGCAGCAGAGCCCCGTAAAACAGGATCTGCGAGAGGATTTTCTTGCATTTGTCCATTATTCGTTATCCTTGTTGTCTTTTTTCCGGCGCAGGAGCCGGGCCAGAAAACCGGGCTTTTCCGCCGGAGGCGGGACAGGCTCCGGGTTTTCCCGGCTGTCGGCCAGGAAGCCGCCTACATCGTCCAGGCCCTTTTGGGCCGGGCGGCTGTAATCCATGGCGGCGGGATACTGTATGGGCGGAAGCAGGCGCTCCTCCTCCCCGCTCTCCGTCTCCCTGTCGGCAGCGGACGCCGGTGCTGTGGCGGCGGGGCTGAAATAGTCGGCGGTATGGACCTGCTTTTCCGGGGTAGCCTGGGCATCCGTAAGCTCCTCCGGGGCCGGAATGGTCTCCCAGGCGCCGGGAGTCATCTCCTCCCCCTCCGGCTCCCCGTAGGTGACGATGGGTTGTATCTCCTCCCGGGCCGGGGTAGGCTGGGCAGGCTGGGCAGGCTGGGTCCGCTCCGGTTTTTGGGCCGGGCGCACCAGGCCCCGGTCCAGCAGCTCCTCAAAGGGCAGCGGCTCATATTGGGCGGTGTCGAAGGTCTGCTCCGGCTCCGTCTTTTTTAGCTCAAATTTCTTTTCCAGGCGCTCTATCAGCTTCCGGGCCGCGGCAAGCTGGCCATCGGATTTTATCCGCAGCAGAGTGGGCGTGGCGGCGTAGCGCTTCACGGCGGACACATCCGTCACCTTAAATGCCTTGGGCAGCTTCCCGGGCTCCAGAGCGATGTAGAGCAGGACCTCCCCCGCCTTGATGGTAAGCCGGGCCAGCACCGTCTTGCCCAGGTAGAAGGCATAATTGGTGCGCCGAGGGATCATCTTCACGGCCTCGTAGCTGCACAGGGCGTCCACCAGCTGGGCAAACCGGGCCTTGGCGGCTTCGTCCGCCAGGCGCAGACGGGCCTCCATATCCTTTTCCAGGCGGAGATTGCTCTCCCGGGCGTCGTAGAACGCGGCGGCCTTCAGGGCCACCTGCACGGCAAAGGCCATGTCCCGGGGCTGCCGGGGCGCAGCAGGCTGCACCGCCGTAAAGTCCTCCGCCTCTACCGGGTCCGCCTCGTCCTCCACGGTGAGGGTAAGCCGGGCGTTCAGGGTAGGCGAGGTGGCCGAGGTGAGGATATTTTCCTCTGTCCGCTCGTCGCTGCTGCGGCAAAACTCCAGATACTGGGCCGCCGCCGCGCCGAATAGGCCTCCCACATACTTCTGGTCCGGCTGCAAGATCGTCTCCTCCACCGTGAGGCCGCAGCCGCTCTCCTCATAGCTCTGCAGGTAGGTCCACAGGTCCAGGCACTGGCGGAAATACTTGTTTTTCAGGATGGCATTGGTGCGCAGGATAGGGGGCTTCACATAATTGCGCCCCATCTCCCGGACGAAGTCCGACTCTATATAGGCCCGGGTGATGTCGTTAAGCTGCTCCACCCGCTTCCACAGACGAGAGCCGAAATAGCTTTTCTGCACGCCCTTGGCATCGGTTATCTTCTCCGAGCGCTGGATGTTGATGGTCACCAGGGACTTGGCCTGGCCGTGGTAAAAGGAATCCGTGAAGCGGACGCTGCTGATGCGCTCGTCCACGCCGTTTTCCAGGGCAATGCGGTAGCGCTCGCTGACGAAGAAATAGAGGTTTGCCAGCAGCGTATTGAGGAACTTATTTTCATAGGTGAGGATAGAATCCTCCCGGATGATATTGAGCATCTTGGAGGGGGTCACATCGTCGCCGTCCACGCTGGAGATAAAGTCCGTGTGCTGGCAGAGATGGGCCACGGAGCGGCCGGTGATCTTCCGTGTCAGCTCCATGGGACGAATTTCCTCCGTCTCGGCAATAAAGTGCGAGGGCCGGCGCAGAAGCTCGTCGATGGCGGGCAGGGCCTGCTCAATGCGCTCCACCCAGCCCTCGTCCAGGGCGCGGAGCATCTTCTTTTCGCTGAGCTTGATGGTCGCCTCTCCCGCGGAGAGGGCCGAGAGGACCTCCACGAACGCCCCCTCTTCGCCGCTGTATTTACCGGTAGGCCGGATAAGGCCCCGGCGCAGCAGGGACTCGAAGCTGTCCTCAGGAAAACTCTCCGGGGCAAAAACCGCCGCCGGGGCGTCCTTTTCCCGCAAATCCAGGGTGGCCGCCAGGTCGGTCCATTTTTTCAGGGCATTTTTCAGCGCCCCCTCGCTTTTCAGCGGGAGCAGGGCGGGGGTTTTTTCAAACCGGCGCAGCTGGGACACATCCTGGGCCTTATACCGGGGGCCGGAGGCCGCCTCCGCGCTTTGGGCCAAAAGCAGGCACAGGCTGTCCTCAAAAAAAGCAAGGGCGGCTATACGCTTGCCGCCCGCCGTGAAATAGATGCCGGTCCAGGCCGTGCGGTAGCGCACGCCGCTGAAAGACAGCAGGGCGTTGGCCGCTGCCGCGCAGCTTTCCTTGACGCTCTCCTGGGAGAGCATCATCTGCGCGGAAAAGGACAGGCTGAAGCGGGCGCGAAGGGTGGGATCGGACAGAGCGCGGGTATTCTCCATTTCAAAAGCTGTGGTGGCCATATCCGTCCCACCCTCCTTTTTTAATACATTTTCTGCAGGCGCTGCAGATACTCGATGCTCTCAGCCATAGCGCCGGGGCCGAAGAGGGAGTCCATCATAGCGATGAGCCCGCGAATTTCTCCCCGGATCAGGGAGAGGTTGAGGCTTTCAAACTTGCGGAAAACTTTGGTAACAAAGATGTAGTCGATGGCCTCCGTCTCGGTGCCGCCGCAGGCGATGTAAACCGGCACGAAGTCCTTTAGCTGCTTCATAATACGGTTGCCGAAGGCAATGCGGAAATGCCGGATAACATACAGGTCCAGCTTTTCGATCTTGTCCAGAGCCTCCCGGCTCACGGGGAAGTCCAGCTTGGCCTGCTCATACAGCCGCTCCACCTCGGAATAGGCGATCTTCTTGGCCGGGGTCTTGGGGGCCTCAAAGGGGATGCCCTTGCTGTCGAGGTTAATAACGAAGGCACGGTCATAGACCTTGTCGGAGACGGAGAAGGTAGAGTCGTCGTTGTTGATGGTGCCGATGTACCAGACATTCTGGGGAATTTGCAGGAATCCGTCCCGCAGGTGGGCCGGGTCGTTCTCCCAGGAGGAGGGCACCAGCTCAATGCGCCACTCGTCGGGGTTGGGCATTTCCAGCACCGAGAGCATCTCGGCGAAGTAATACTCCACCCGGGAGATATTCATCTCGTCCAGAATGACCAGGTTAATTTCGTCGTTGTACCCGGCCTCGTAGATTCGCCGCAGCACATCGGTCTCGTTGAATTTTTTGGTAAATTCATTGAAATAGCCGAACAGCTCGTTGCGGTCCCGCCAGGAGGGCTGCACGGAGGCGATGGTGGCGTCATTTTGGAAGTATTTGCCCATCATGTACGGCAGCGAGGTTTTACCGGTACCGGAGATACCCTGGAGGATCACCAGCTTCGTGCAGGCAAAGCCGGAGAGCATCAGGCGGATGGTGCGCTCGTCGTAGTACAGGCCGTTGTTGGTGCAGGCGAAGTTGCGCATATCCTCGCAGATATCCCGGAGGGTCATGCCCCGCTCATAGACCGGGGGCGTGTAGTAAATATACTTCTCGTCCACGGCGGCCAGGCGGGTAAAGCGGGCGGCCGGGGCGGCGGGCAGGTTGGCCTGGGGCTGCTCCGAATCCTGCTCCTCGGCAGGCTCCTCGGTAGACTCCATAAGCTCCTTGAACTGGTCATAGGACAGGCCCGCCTGCGAGACCTTCAGCTGCATGATCCGCTCCTTTTCGGAGGTCAGGCGCAGGACATCCCGGTGCAGGTCGGCAATTTCCTCCAAAAGGTCCTCGTTTCCCACGATGCCGCGGCGGAAGCGGATGTACTTCCGCACGGCCAGCACGGCCAGGAAGATGACCCCCGCCCACACGGCCAGCACCAGCAGGAACGCCAGGATGGAGAATATCCAGTCGAACACGCCGAAGTTAGGTGCCTCGTCGGCCCAGATTTTGAAGTAATAGGGGAGGTTAAAAATCTTGATGATGCCCAGGACGATCCCCTTAACGACCATCAGGACGCCGCCCAGCATATTGTCAAAAAAGGCCTTGAACCAGGTCAGAAAGCCGTATAAAAAGTCATGCATAGCAGATTTTCCTTACAATTTCAGTGCGGATTGGTGTGTATGTAGGGTCTTAACCCAGGGATGCAGTGTACCTCGGGGCGTTAAGACTTGATTTCCTCGTTATTGTTTTCCTTCTCCTGCTGCTTTTTCAGGTACTCCTCCACGGCCCTTTGGCGAATAAGTTCCTCGTCGGCGGCGGAGATGACCTTCTTGCCGGAGTTCTTCACGGACATAAAGGCCATAACGAACTTCACAAGCTGATAGATAAAGAACAGGATAAGCGGCAGCAGGATGCACACGCCGAAGCCCACCTGGGTGCTCAAGAAGCCCAGCACCTTGCCCAGGGCGGGAATCTTAGAGCCGGTGTACACGGCGATGATGGTGCCGCGGCTGACCTGGCCGCCGTCCACCAGGTCGTTGTTGTCGCCCTTGGTGGTCACAGAGACCAGTGTGCCGTTTTCATTGCGCTCAACGGCCACGATACGGTGGGTGTTATAGTCCACGGTGTCAGAGCCGTCCAGCTTCATCTCGAAGGTGATGATGTCCCCCACCTCCAGGGCGTCAAGGGCGGCGTCGTCCTCGGCAATATACTTGCTCAGGAGCATGGTGCCGGCGGAGAAGCCGGCGGGCTTGTCGGCAGGGACGCCGGCAGGCTTTTCCGCGTCCATGGACTCGGTTTTCACATTCAGAAAGCAGGTACTTCCCACAGTGGGGACATTTTTTGCGTTGGTCCCGGCGGAGACGGCCACAATGGACACGCCTACGCACAAAACCACCAGCACCCAGATAAGCACATCCACCACGGTGCCGATGATTTTCTTTGTATTTTTCTTTTTTTCCATTCCCATTTAGCTCCTTTGTATGATTTGAGGAGTGCGATGCTTGCTTTTATAGGGTCTTGCGGCCTCCCGCAGCCGTGCCGGGGCTTTGCCTGCGGGTGCGGGAGATACGCCGGTGGGCGGGATGATAGCGCCCCGTCCTACGGATGCATAGGTAGCCTTCGGCTCGGCCCTTACGAATTTCGGCATAGAGGTGATAGCGCCCCATCCTACGGATACATAGGTAGCCTTCGGCTCGGCCCTTACGAATTTCGGCGTAGAGGTGATAGCGCCCCGTCCTACGGATGCACAGGGGGAGGTTGTGTAGGGCGGGCTGCCCCCAGCCCGCCGGGGCCGGGGATTTCCCCCCGCAGCGCCCCCCAGGACGCCGCAGGGAGGATTTATGATTAGATACCCAGGTCGAAGGTCAGCTTAACCGTACCCTGGAGCTTATCTGCTGTAGCTGCTGCATTAAAATAGTCGCTGTTTACATTAGCAGATGTACCGTCAATATATGTATAAACAGTAACTTTAACAGAAGTCGCAGAAGTCAGGGAAACAGTTGCCTCGCCCTGCTTAGCAGCGTCATTTAGCAGAATGGGCTCCTGTGCATCGCCGACAAACACAGCTGTAGAAATAGCAGCATCATCTCCGGTTGCCTTCTCAAAAGCAATGGTAAGGGTCTTATTATTGGCAGGTTCGGAGTCCTTTGAAAGAGTCAGCCAAAACTCGCTCTTCTGCATATAGTCTGCATTCCCAAGGGCAATAGTCTTTCTACCCAGTACTGCATCCGTCGCTTGATTGCCGTTTTTATTATTTGCGGTATACCATGTCTTTGCGTCAATTTTATTGGTGTTGTCTGCGTCACTGGCGATTTCAGTTGCAGTATAGGCACAGGGGTAAACAGTTGCAGCAGCCGTCGTAGTAGCCTTGGTAATTGCAGAACTATCCTTATTTGTGCTATTGTCTGCAGTATCAATCAGCAGATAAGTTGCATTGGACTTAGCCTTAACCTGCATATTTGTTGCGGTGACGCTGGTGTTCATCGAAAACCACGCGTAGGTGGAGGTTCCCACGAAGAGTGCCGAGACCAGCAGCATACACAGGGCGGGAATCAATTTTCTGAACTTTTTCATTTGTTTTTCCTCGCTTTTCTTTATTTTTTTGTATTTATCCAAACCGTCTCAGTACGAAGTCGGACGGTGAAGGAACGGAATAATAAGGGGAAAGATAGCCTCCCTTGCCTAAAGGGAGAGAGACCCGCGGCGGGTTTCCGTGGGTCGCAAGGGGTACAGGTGGGACGGGAGCAGAAGGCGTGTCCCGCCCCACCGGGAAAAGGGGGTCTATTTTGAGGGGTCCCATAACTGCCGCAGCGGGGTCCCTCGCCGCGCTTTTGCGCGGGAATGGAAACGCATCGGACGCTATGGCGAAGGACCCCGTGAGCAGTGGGGGAAGTTAGGGGTACGGCGGGGCGGGGCGTCGGGGACGCCGCCCCCTACGGGGG
>ERZ1026848.1020-NODE-1020-length-15093-cov-7.969211_pt1 | contig 15093 bp, 23 predicted proteins | sample MGYA00380154_ERZ1026848 | MGnify/ENA primary metagenome ERZ1026848 (study PRJEB33269, sample SAMEA4719790) | human gut metagenome | biome: human-associated habitat; feature: organic feature; material: feces | place: Cameroon | collected 2013-10 ...
TGTCCGCCGCGCCGCACAGCCGCTTTGCAATGGCGGTATCGGCATTGACAAACGTGCCGGCCATCTTGACTTCCCACGAATCGAGCTTTTTCAGCTCCTTCATGTTCTTCGGGCAGTTGTCGATATCCTCGCCAAAGTCCGAATAGGTCGGCGTGGCGGTAAAATTGACGCCGCCGGTCGTTGCGCCGATCTGCCCCGCCTCGCCGACGGCGCCGTTCGCAGGCGTGAAGTCTGTCGTCAGAATTCCCGCATTGATTTGCAATTTCTGGAATGCATCAGAAGGGATTTTTGTAAATTTCATAGTTTTGTCCTTTCATCAGTTCTGCGACAGATATTCCACCGTCATGTTGAGATACCGCCGCTTGATGTTTTTATCGCTTTCATCCGCAATGTTTTGGCACCACGGGGAGCCTCGCTTGAGCCACATCGCCCCGCCGTCGTACGGCACCATGCAGCCGCCCATTCCGATAGCGTCGGAGATTTCCTGTGCCTTGGCGTTCGGCACCGCTTCGCTCTCGGTGTAATACCATAGGTTGATCGTCAGCGCGATTTCGCCGCTCTCCCATGATCCCGTGATAAGCTCATAGGTCAGCCAAGGGAAAACCGCGTCCTCCGGCACGTTAGAGGCCGGATACGCCGGAAGAAATTGGGAAAACCACGCATGGAGCGCCTTGTCCTTTGTCATTTTGGCAGCTCCTTTCGCTCCGCGGTGAAGAATTTCAGTGCCTTAATGATTGCGCCCGCAGACCTCGGTGCGGCCTTTTCCTCTGGATTTGAGGTCACACGATAAATAATCCCCGTTTCCGTATCGCGGAAATAATCGTTGTACTCGATGGGAACGCTCTGACTGACCAGCGCGGAATATACCGAGGTCACACCCTCCTTTTCCGCTTTTCGCGCCTCCATCGATGTGTCAAGAGACTGGTAATTGAGGAACTCCGCGCCCTCTTCCCACACAGTGATGTAGCCGCCCGCGCCGTCAGGCGTGCGCTTTTTCTCCATCAGAATGCACTTGTGGGCAAAATCGTCCAGTAAACTCACGGTTCCACCCCCTTGAGCTTGCGCCAGTCATTTAACCGGCCTTTAAAAGCGCCCTGCCAGCCCGTCCCGGCGCTCGTGTCGGCATTTCCGCCGCTCGCCTTGGTGTAACTGTACCCGCCGAAGCTTTCGCTCGTGTACGGGCTTAAAACGGCCTCACCGTTCTTTTCTTCCCACTCGGCGATATCTTCGGCAAGCACAACCACAGCCTTGGGCACCGCCAGCGCCCACACTGTCCCGGTAAAGGTTTCATCCGTAAGGTCGGTCGCCGGGTACTGGTGCAGGCCATCGTTAAATACGGAACCGCAGATGCGGAAATATTGATTGGTCAGGAGAAAGGGCAGCGCAATGCTGCCGTTCTCCACGGTGAACTCTCCCTCGTAGATATCCACAAGGAACCAGTTGTTCAAGTGCCGTAAGACCTGTTCAAGCATTACGCTGCCCTCCTATTTAACCCGCGCCGGCCACAGAAACGGTAGCCACGGCAATGCCGTCCAGATACTCAGCCCACAGCTTCATGCCCATGATGGCGTACATATCGCCCGTGGCGCGGCTGTAATCGCCGTCAACATGGACGCCGATCAGGTTGGTCTCGCCCTTCACGGTGTAATTCAGCCCCAGCTTGGCAAAGTCGCTGTCGCTCGGGTCTACATAGTACAGGTCGATGTTCTCCACGGGCAGAGCGATCACCTTCTTGGAGGCGATGTACTTCTCGGGCAGCAGGAACAGGGTGCGGTAGCCCATGAAGTTCTCCACGTAGTTGATGCCGAACATCGTCTGCACGGTGATCTCCTTGTCGCCCAGGTAATCGTAAGCGTCGATGATGTTGGCAAAGCCCACCACCTCGGTTACGTCCTTATCCAGACCGGCAAACTTGTCCAGCACCTTGCCCTTAGCCATAGCCAGAGCACGCTGCCACGTTTTCTCGGTCACCTTCAAAGTGCCGGTACCGAGGAAGGTGTAGAAGTCGGTCAGGACCTTGTTCTGCAGGGCCACGAGGAACGCCTCGTCGGTCTTCTCCACGGCGACGTCAGCGCCGTACTTCGCCACGCTCTCGATCGTCACGCTCTTGGCATACTTGGAAATGTCGATGTCGCCGTAGGCAACAGGCTCGACCTTCATCTTGGTAAAGGGGATCTCGTCACCCTCAGCCACAGTGCCGCCCTTGAGACCGCCGTCCACGCTGGCCTTGTAGGAAACCAGCTTCGTGCCGGGGGCCTTGCGGATGGGGCGCATGATGCCCATGATGTTGCGCAGCGCGTCCCAGTTGTCAGCAAAGCGGGACACGAAATCCACCTCGCGTGCGGAAGTGGTAAACTGTGCAGAAGTCGTTACGTTAGTTTTCGCAGCCATAAATAGCTCCTTTCAAAAAATCAGTTGTTTTCGCTTGCCATCAGATCGGCAAGCGCTTTCTGGCGCTCCGCTGTAGACATCACATAGCGGCCCTTATCGTCCTTCTTGTAAATGTCCTCACGGGTTTTTGCGCCACCGGTGTTCGCCGGGGGATTGGCGGGATTTGCGCCCTTTGTCTGTGTGGTGGAGACCAGCCCCTTATAGGTGCCGTCCACAAGTGCATCAAGGGCCTTGGTGTCCTTGATCTTCTCGCCGTCCAGCTCCAATGCGGCCATTTCCTCGCCGCAGCCACGCATGGCAAGGTCGAGATTCGCGCCGGTGATGTTTTTGCTCTCAAAGTAAGCACGGACAGCTTTTTCCTTTGCCGCCTTGCTTTCCTTTTTTGTGACGTCGGATTTGTAAGCTTCAAAGGCCGAGTGTTCCTTCTCGTACTTTTCCTTATAGCCGCCGTCACCCGCTGCCTTGAGGTCGTCCAATTCCTTCTGGACGCCTGGCAACTTCTCCGCGTCCGCCTTGTACTTCGTGAGATCGTCCTTGAGGGGATCAACCACGCCCAGATGCAGCGCAACCAAGCGATTCTCGATCTCTTCGGTGCAAGCGTCGCCGAGAATATTTCTGATTTCCGCTCTCGTAAATTTTGCCATGTTATTCGTTCTCCTTTTCTTTGGCCCCAATTCTTCGGGGGCGAACGTTGTATAAAAACCGCTGTACCTCGCGGGTTTTACCTAAAGGAAAAGAGCCAACCAAAATCCTTATCCATTTTTCAGCTCGTTTTCCAGAATGTCTCGATACTGCCCCGCATGGTCGGCGGCAGCGGGCTTCAAAAACGGCTGTGCCTTGTTGCCGTGGGTCATGTGCCAGTTGCCCTTCGCATCCTGATACACCCACGGCGTAGGCCGTCCGCCGCCGCCCTCGGCGTAAATGCCGGTACCAAGCTCGACGTAAGCGGCATACTCATTATTCGTTCCAATAATTGCCGCTGGTTCCTGCTCGTCTACCACATGGGTAATGCTGTTCCGCAGATTGCCGGTGTCAACAGGGCATAGTTTTTTTGCGTATCCCTCTGTCACCAGACCAACTTTTTCAAGCCCTCTTAGTAGCGCCGCTCCTATCTTGGTAGAAACTTCTGTACTGTGGTCTTGGATTTCGACTATCATAGAAATACCTCTTGACTATTTCCCGGCATTTGTATATACTGCATACGAGGAAACTTATGTTTCCGCTTTTTGAGCCGAACCTCTGCCCAGATCTGGCGGGGGGGCGGCTCATTTTTTATACCTTCTGACAAATAACAATGATCCGTCCAATTTAAGTGCCATGACATCAAAATCAAAATTAAGATTTCTCATAGCCCTTGCATCAAGGATTTCGATAAGTGTTCTAATGTCGAATTCACGTCCACACTGCATAACAGCTCCGCCGGGATTATTCTTAATTTGTTGTATCGCCGTTCGTAGCGCCGAATCTGCCGCTTTTTCAGTTGAAATGCTTTTTAATTCCCACAGCTTTCCACGCCACAGGTAGTCTGGGGTTTTTATTCCCTGCACATTTGCTTCTTTCAACAGAACAATCTTACCGCCAAATTGATTCCGAATTTGGTTTGCAACTTCAATTTCATCCTTATGGCCTTTTGCGCGATAACCGTTTTCATATCGCATTTTGCCTATGCGTGGAGTGGCGCTTTCATTATATTTTTTTGTTATATCTTTTGCCGTGCTTTTGAACCCACTATGATACGGCGAAATTGGTCTTGCGCCATATCCTCGCTTCGATGCCTCCCATTGCGCATAAGTCATGTCCGAGATTAACCCATCTCGCGATCTTCGTAGCCCGTTTGATGTATCCACCCTATCCACATCCGCAATCAGCGTGCATCGGCAGTTATACACGAGGTAACCTGGCGCGGAAGTGTCCCCGGGGAACATGATCTCGTTCCCATTGGCCTTAAACGGCTTGTCAATATCTACCGTCTGACCGTCCAGCATGGCGTGAGCGTGTCGCGTGCGATTGTCCAGCGTCGCAAGCCATTGTTTCCTGAGCTTGACGCCCATCTTCTCCGCCGCCGCGTAGCTGTCCATGCGTCCGGCGTTCTGTGCTCCTGTCACGGCGGTTCTGGCCGTGCGGATGGCGGAATCGCGGCTCATAGTGGTAATGCGCATTTGCAGGTCGTCCGCCATGTGCTTGATGCTTTTGCCCTGCAAGATGGAACTGGTGACACTGGCCGTAATTTGTTTCTTGCCATACGCGAGATCAATGCCGCGTTTCAGCGCTCTGTCCTTCGGATAGTACGGCATCAACCCCGGCTGCTCCACGATCAGGCGTTTCACTGTCTGCTCGTCCCACAGGTCAAATCCAATGTCCCCGGTCACGCTCTCGATGGTGTACGCCGCATAGTTGCGGTTGAGGGAGTAGATACCGGGCGTTGCGTCGTTGGTGTAAGACACCGCCACGGCGTTTGCGTTGGTCACGCGCTGCGCTACCTTATCCCGCATGACCTGATAGCGTTCCCCACGTCCGATCTGATTGAGCCGCCATTGCTTATAGTCGGCTTCCGTCCATTCTTTACCGTTCTGCACAGTGCCGATCAGAGATTTCATTTCTTCGTCGCGCTTGGCAAACTGCTCAAAGTATGTATCAATGGTCGCTTGCAGCTCTTTCCCAGCCTCACGGTACAGCTTCGCAATGCGCCGTTCCAGTTTCGCAAGCTCTTGATCGGTCAGCTTGTGGCCAAGATCACTGGTCGCCATCGTCAATCACCGGCTCAGTCAAATCGATCACCTCTGCTGCCTTGCGCTTCATCATATCCTCATATTGGTCAATGTCACCGTTGATCGTCAGAAGCTTCTTTGTGATGTATTCGTCATCGTAATACGCCGCGCCCAGAAGGACGTTCTGCGTTTCCTCGCTCTTGTTGATGATCTGATTGCGCGTGTAGCTCGGCTTGTCTTCAATGCCTGCCAGGCGCAGAATCTCAACAATAAACCGCGTGACCTCGGATTCAAACTTGTCCGTCTTCAAATCCAGAGGCACATAGCTGGCCTTAATTGCCGTTGCAGTCTGATTCCCAGCGGACACAGCCGAAGCGTCAAAGCACTGGAAATCCTCGTACAGCTTCTTCTTGAGCATATCAATGGTGCTGCTGGTGCCCTCATAGGGGGCCTCGATGGTTTTACTCTCCACCTTTGCGCCGTCATCGCCGTTGGCGTGGGCAACGTGCGTGGTTTTCAAGCGCTCCACAAATTTCGCATCGTCCAGATCGTCCATGCCGTTGCAGTTAGAAAGCACCCAATAGATTAGGTTGCCCTCATCCACATTGTTGACCATGTTAGAGGACGCCAGATCCAGCGCGTCAATGGTGTTGCGCTTGCCGACGATCTCGGAAAGACACCGCTTGTTGTTTTTCAGTGGCACGATTGGGAAACTCGGATAATTGCCGCCGTCATAGATTTCGGTTTCACCGACATCAGCCTTGCGCTCGATCAGCTTATAGCTACGCTTCGGCTGCATGACGTCCATATCCTCGCTGCTGGGCTGGAAATATTCGGTAAAGCCGTCGATCTCATACAGCGTCGCTCTCAACGGCTTATCCTGTGCCACCTGCCAGAACCGGATACCGGCTTTCATCGCGCCGTCCTCTTCATCATAGAGGGGGACGAACTCAAGCAGGGAGAACACACGCAAATGCGTCAAATCCCAGAAACCGAAGGACACGCCCGCAATTTTCGCCTCACGCGCTGCATCCATGACTTCCTGATCGAAGTCCGGGCATAGCTTGTTCGGCGTTTCCTTCTCCGCAAAGGTTACGCCGTTGCCCAGCAGATACGAGACTTCCTGATCCACCGCCAAGCCAAAGAACCGACTGGCCAGCTTGTGGTTTGCCGTCCACATATCCGTGTGGGCGCGGCCCTGCATATCGTAGATGATTTTTTCATAGCGGTTAATGGTTGGATTCAGACCGTTATAGTATTCCTCCGCATCCACCGCCGTCTTATATGCGTGGGATTCGCGATGCGCGTTGATCGCGCTGCGGATAAACTCCATCCGCGCCTTTTCGTCCTCGCCCACCGCCACAAGGTCATTATATGTTTTGATAGCCGCTCACCGTCCTATCTGTTCCAAATGGGGGTATAATCGCGACGATACGCCTTGTTTTTCAAAATCGTATAGGCAAAATAGCGCGTCTCGTCCATTGCGTGATCGTTTTCTTTGATTGGCTTGTCTTCTGTGGATTTTTCATCCCACCGATACAGTCCAAACTCCCGAATGCAGTCTTTACAATCTCGGTGTATCTTGATTACGCCGTCCTGCAAAAACCGCGCCGTAGTCATAATACCGTTTGTCACATCGTTGTTTGCCTTACGCACCATATACCCACGCCGCCGCAAAACCTCGATAAACGAGGCGGCAGACGGATCAACGATGATGCTCTTGACGCCCGTCTCGCCGATAAGCTTTTTTATTTCGTCGGCGTATTCCTCGTCCGTCTTGTTCTTTTGGTTCTCGCGCCCAGAATAGTAATACTCGCGGATGCGCGTGGCCGTCTTGCCGTCCCAGCGCCAAAGTCCTGCAGAAAACGGGTTAAGCGTGCCGTAGTCGCAGGAAACATAGTATTCTCCCTTCTCCGGCAGCTCGTCCACAATGCAACTCTCGTCAAACATGGGATAGATCAGCCCCTCGGCCACCACCCACAGGCCGCGAATGTATCGGTCGTAGAACACGCCGGAAAACATAGATTGATAGCGTTCCAGCGTCTTTTGAGATAATCCGGGGTTGTCCGTCATTTCAAAATGCAGATACAGCGCGTTCCGCTCTTTGTTCCGCTGTATCCACTCTGTATAAAACCAGTGCTGCGGACTTCCCGGGTTGCAGGAAAACCACAGCTTTGCCCCGTCTACGGAGCAGCGGGTCAATGCCTGTTCCACAAACGAGCGCGGCATCAGCACCACTTCGTCCAGCAGAACGCCCGCCAGCGTGCGGCCTTGAATCAGCGTATAGCTGGCCTCATCCTTGCCGCCGAACACCTCAAAGTAATTCGTCACGGCACCGCGCCGCACTTCCATTACCTTATCGCCGCGCCGCCAGCGTATGATATAGCGCTCTTTGGCAAGGCTCATCGCCGTAAACGGCACGATGATGTTCTTGGTGCAGCTATCCACCGTGCGGCCACACACGCCGAAGCGCTGACCGCTGAAATTCTCCATCGCCCAGCGGACGAATGCCCACATCATGATGGAGGTCTTGCCGGAACGCACAGCGCCATCGCAGATCAGCGCGTCATACTTGGAATAGGGGAAAGCAAGGATTTTCTGCTGCTTCGGGCTAATCATCGCTCTCCAACCCTTCTGCCATTTCACGCAGGCTCACGCTCAATGCGTCGTCCTTTGTGTTGTCCGTCGGCAAACCCAGCTCAACAATATCACGCTGCCCAAGGTACTGTTTCCCCAGCCAAATAGCCATGCTTGCGTTCTTTGCCGCAAGCTGCCACTGGCTCCGACGCAGTGAAATTTTCCCCGCTCCTCGCTTTTGTTTAAATACCTCGGAAAAACTGGCATGATAGGTGCGTTTACACCAACTATCCAGTGTTTTATCGGTCACATCAAACCAGCCGCAGATTTCCTCAAGCGTGCATTGCAGGCCGCAGAGGTTTTCGAACTGCTTCTGGTCTATTTCCTTTCTTGGCCTTGCCATACGCGCCCTCCTTTCTCTGCTGGCGTTTAATAAACTTCTCCATGTCTTGCTTCAAATACGGGCTGCTGGTTTTGGCAATAATCGTTTGTGCTTCTTCAATCGTCATTCAAAAGCACCGCTTTCTTCCCCGTAAACTTCTCCCAACGGTCAACAATGACATCGGCATACTTCGGATCATACTCCATGCAGAAAGCGTGTCTGCCATTCTGCTCCGCTGCCATAATCGTCGTGCCGGACCCAGCGAACAGGTCAAGCACATTCTCACCCGGCTTACTTGAGCACTGCATCTGGTAATCAAACAGCTTAATCGGTTTCATGGTCGGATGCTCCGCAGATTTGACAGGCTTATCAAAATTCAACACGGTTGTCTGCCTGCGGTTCTTGAAGAAATAATGCTTCTTCCCTTCCGTCCAGCCGTACAGGCAAGGTTCGTGTGCTTCTTCTTCAATCTCGATCTCACCATACAGGCAAGGCTCATGTTTCCACTGGAAATCCTGTCTCCCCATCACAAGGGAGTTCTTCACCCAGATCAGGCACTGCCGGACACGCAGCATCGCATCTCTGCACGCGCCTCGGAAGTTATACCCCTCGCTGTCTGCGTGCCAAATGTAAAATGGAGCACCGGGTTTCATAACCATCGCCGCATTGGAAAACGCGTCCGTCAGGAACCGTCTAAATGCCGTATCCTCCATATTGTCGTTCTTAATCTTCCCGGCGGTGCCCTGATAGTCCACATTGTACGGAGGGTCTGTGAGCAGCAAATCCATTTGTGCCCCCCCCACGAGCTTCTGTACGTCTGTCAAGGACGTACTATCCCCGCACATAAGGCGATGGTCTCCAAGCTGGTACACATCGCCAAGTTTGCTCTTCGGCTCTGCTGGTAAAACAGGATCGTAGTTATCCTCTACAACTGACGTGTCGAGTTCATCACGCAGCCCCCAATCAAAGTCAAACGCCGACAAATCCAGCCCAGGCAGTTCATCGGCCAGCAGGTCAAAGTCCCAATCGCTCTCGTTGCTCTTGTTGTCCACCAGCCGCAGGGCGTTTACCTGCTCCGGTGTCAGATCATCCACACAGACGCACGGCACTTCTTTCATGCCCAGCTTCTTTGCCGCCATAGCGCGGCAGTGGCCGATTACAATCACGCCGGCGCGATCAATCACAATCGGCTGAACAAAGCCGTACTGCTTGATGCTCTCCGCAACGTTGTTAATCTGCCGCCTGTCATGCTTCTTTGCGTTGGATGCATACGGAATAATATCTGCAATTGGTTTGTTATGGATAACCATAAGTCTTCCCTTCCTGACGCACCGGCCTCCCACCACTGGCCTTTGTCATTGGCACGTCTGTCCCAGGCTTCCGCCACACCCTAATGCTAATTTTTGTGCATATTGCCCCGTCAGGGCGGAGCCGCCGCCCCGCCCCACAGGGTAGAAAAGAGGGGAAAAGAAATTAATCGGCACGGGCAGGTTGCCCCTGCACACCCAGCATACCTATGTATATATCGCCCGCGCACCCCTCAAAAGGAAAATTTTTTTATTTTTTTACTTTTCCCTCTTGACATACCACGCATTGCGTGGTAGTATATAGACAGATCAAGAAACAGTGCAGCCGCACAGCGGCAGAAAGGGAAATATCATGAAAAAGACTTTTTATTCCGTCACTTACGCAGTATGGGGATCCGACTTCTGCCGGGAGGCATGGTTTGGCAGCAAGGCCGCAGCGGACACCTTCGCCGCCCACGATTTCCGGGACACCCCGGTGCCCCACACCTACAGCAAGGCGGACAGCATCCGCGCCGCCGAGGATCGCGTGGCCGCTACGGCCGCAGAACTGATCGGCTGATCGCATTACCGCTTCTGGCGGGGTTGAGCGCATCAGCCCCACCCCATAACCAAATTAACAGGAGGGACAGAACATGGAGATCAACACCCACGGGCGGAACATCAACATGGAGGACTTGGCAAAAGCCTCCGACTACACCAAGGGCCTCGGCTCCCGCACTGGGGAGTACGCAGAGATCTTTTACGACAAGGCCACCGGCGAAGTCTGGGGCGCGTACCACTGGGACCGTGAGGAGTGGACGGTCTACCACGACGCTGACGTCATTAAGGTTGGCATCACCACCCGCTACAAGTCCCAGCAGCAGATCGCGGACATGATCGCGGACGCGATGGCGGACTACGAGCAGACAGAGCGCGAGAACGCCATATATCTGGCGGGTGGGACGCAGTCATAACGGCGCTTGACATTTCCCGCGCAGCGTGGTAACCTATTCTCGTCGGATGCAAGATGCGCTTGCATCCGTGGATTGAAAAGGTGAGAAGGACAAGTCCTTCAAACGCGGGAAGAGCACCGGTAACCGGTGCTCTTCCTTTTTTCACATTTTAACCTATGAAAGGATATTAAACATGACAGACAAACTGTTTTGCACCCTTTTCGCCGCAGCACTCGCCGCCGCCGACCGCGGCACCTTTGTCTCCGACTGGTCGCTGTCCTCCGTCTGGGGCGATGCGCCGGATGCGGACATCCCCGCAGACCGCATCGATACGCTGGCGCGTCTCTGGGGCGCCGCCCACCTGACAATCCGCGACATCCGGCAGCACACCGGACTATCCCAGGTGGCCTTTGCCACCCGCTACTGTATCCCCACCCGCACACTGGAGGACTGGGAGCGCGGCGCACGGAGCTGCCCCGACTACCTCCGCCTCCTGCTGGCGCAGGCGACCGGTCTCTATACACGGCCATAACACAAAAGAGGACACCTACATGGTGTCCTCTTTTTTTATAGCATTCCTAATGCGGCCATGATTTTCTTGTCCACTTCCGTCAGTGTAAACAGCGCGTCTTTCAAATCATAATCCATCGGAGGAGGCCCCGGCAAATCGCGCTGTATAATATCCTCCGGGAAAAACGTCTCGCGGACGCCCTTGCATTCCGCCACGATGTAGCGCCCCTTGGGATGCACATACACCACCGTAGCCTTACGCACAGGGTACTGCTTTTCCGCCTTGCCGGAGCCTGGGAAAGGGTCCGGCAGCGTCATAAACCGCGCCCGGATCACATCACCGACCTGCATGGCAGCATCTCCCGGTCTGCGCCAGCGTTCTTTACTGCATTTCAAAGCATCCATTTACTTCGCCTCCAGTTTTTCCTGCACCTTCCGGATCACACTGCCGCCGTAGGCATCCTTGGTCAGATCCAGAAACTCCCGCAGGGTCATGGTGGTGTTGTCCACGTCGATGCCGTGGTCACGGGCAAACTGACGGCGGCCCATGTCGCAGCTTCCGGTAAGGCGGTGATGCCAGTCGTAAAAATACTGCGCCGGGTATGCCTTGCCGTCCTCCGTCTCTTTCAAAAACGCCTCGATGCGCTCCTCCACCGGCATATCTCCAAACAGCTTGTCCCTAAGAGCCTCCATAGCCTTTGCCAGCGTTTCACCGTGGGCAAAGATGTTATCCTGTTTGGCAACGTAGCAGGTCGTGGTGGTCAGGTCGCGGTTCAGGATCACGCCGTGCGCCACGTTCCCCCGCACGTGGCGGAGGATCGTGGGCACCCCGTCGATGGTATACACCGGTTCGCTGTTAAAGGATCTTATGCCGGAGCCGTCGCCGTAGCCGTAGCCGGAGCCGTCGCCGTCGTCGTAGCCGTAGCCGGAGCCGTCGCCGGAGCCGTCGCCGGAGCCGTCGCCGTAGCCGTAGCCGGAGCCGTCGCCGGAGCTTACAGACAAAAATGCTTTGACTTTCTCATCCAGCGCGCTCATCGCTTCCACTCCTTCACGCCGCTGATGGATGCCGTGGCCTTTTCGGTGCAGGGGATCACCTGGATCACCCCGGTCACTTCCATCAACGGTACCGTCACAGTAAACTTGCAGTCACCGGGGGTCTTGGTGCCGTCCATAGCCAGTTGCTCAATGGCGCAGGCACCGTTCCAGTACCACAGCTTGCGCACATTGGTCATGGTCGCTTCCGTGCCGCGTCGGTCCTTGATGCCACCGAAAAACACGCCTGCGCGGTCGCAGCGGACAATATACATCTGCTCTTTCTTCTCGTTCATGGTATCTTTCCTCCGTATTTTTTTATTTCACCGGCATACCGGCGTTTTGATGTATTCAGCCATTTTCAGCACCATCCCATTCTAACGGTTTGCCGCACATCGGACATTTTTCAGCCTTCTGCTCTTCGACCATCAGCCCCAACTGCCGCTTGCAATGCGGGCAGTACGGTATATGCCACCAGCCGAAACTTCCGCCAAGTTCCCATTTCTTGTCGCGGTAAAAAGGCTTTTTAGGTTCAGCCATTGTCTGCACCTCCCTCAGTTCATATTCCGCACTGTCAGCGCAGTATACAGCAGGCACGCGCCCAGCCATTGCAAACTGGTAGCCCAGTCTCCCTTGCTGGCGATATTTACCACCAAACTGCCCAGCGCACCGGCTACCATCAGCAGCGGGAAAACAATTTTCAAAATTTCCATCACTTCACTCTCTTTCGCACATCTCGCATATCGCTGCACTTACGGTAGCCATACGGGAAGAAATGAGCCGATGGGCAAACATCGCAGAAAGCGCAGTAGTCGCACGGGTCGTATGTGAGAGGCTTAACTTGTACAAATGATGTGACCATCACTCCACCTCCTGACCCCAGAACTCGCGGCGGCAGACATCACAACTCTTAAATTTTCCTACAGTGGCATTTTTATCAACACAACTAACGTCAGCGTCCAAACATTTAGGGCAAGCTGTCAGTAATTTGTTCCTATCTCTTGGGGCATTAGGATAATGCTCCAAAAACACGCTCTGCCGCGTTTTGACCGGGTGTGCGGCAGACCATTCTTCGGTGTTCTTCACAATTTGCGCCGCATCAACGCCCCACACCTCACTCATGGTGCCGCACATTCTGTTCCGCTCCTCAATAAACTTCACAGCGTCCATCACGTATCCCTCCATTTGCACCCGTCACAGGCGCCCTCGTGTGCTTGTTTGTACTTCCCGCAGTATTGGCATAGCTCGTTGATAAGAGCTTTCCTGTCTGCTCCCAGCTTCATGTTGCTGTCAAACAGCGTTTCATTGATGGCGGCGTACTGCTCGGCGGTGTTCTTTGCGCTCTGCAAGCCCTCCCGTACTTCCAGCAGCTCCGCGTTGCGTTGGATCAGGTCGCCTTGCAGCTTTGCGATCTCCTCCGGCGTGTAGCCGGTGTCCTCGTAGTCTTTTAGCCGCCAATAAATCTCCATCGCGCGTTCTCTCACAGCGTCCCCGTCGATTATTCTCCTACGGGTAGTGTGTTCGTCCACTCTCACATCAGGTACAGTCAGTCGTTCCATTGTTCTCCTCCTTCGCCGCCACGGCCTTGGCAAACTGCGCCAGCCCCTCGCTCATGTCCTCGATCTGCGCATCCCGCCGCAGTACAGTGTCCCGCAGGGCGGCGTTTGCCTGCAACAGCGCCTCGATGTGCCGCTGCTGGTTCTCGATCAGGTCAGCGGCGGCATCCAACACTCGTTCTTGGCAACGCTGCTTATCATTGTGGATTGCGCAGCCATGACACTCTCCCTCGGCACAGCACCGCAGCGCGGTCACGATCTCGTCTCTTGTCATGTCATTCCTCCTCCGGAAAATGTTTCTTTGTCACGGCGATGGGAAACGGCTCGATCTCGCTTGCCCACCGCGCCGTGCCTTTTCCGTGTATGCGCTCCCAGATCAGCGGGAAGCCCGCGATGCCATCAAATAAGCTACCCAGCGTCGCGTCCTCCGGCAGATACCGCGCCATGCGCCGCAGCATCCAGTCCCAGAAAGGCAGGGCGATGGAGTTGCCCAATGCCTTGTACCGTGGGCTGTCCGCACTTCCTTTCACTTTTATTTCGCGCCCGCGTTTATCTGTTTTAACCCAATCTCTGATGTCCGTCCATCCGTCCGGGAACCCTTGCAGCCGTTCGCATTCCATCGGCGTCAAGCGGCGCACCACCATATTTTGCCGGACTGTATTATTCAGGTTCAGGCTTTGCCCGCCACTTTCTTTTGCTTGCAGCGTACCGTTTACCTCTCCGCTCTCTCGGAAATTGCGGCAGTCAACGGCGCACACAAGATCTGTGCTGTCTTTAAAGTCCCGTTGCTTGCAACTGCTTGCAACCTCGGCGGCGCGGAAATCTCCAAACCCATTCATCTGGTATGTCAGTGGCACTTGATTTTCTCCTGTCCCCATCCGCGCCTGCAACGCCGGGACCTGCTCCCCGCACTCGCGGATGACGTCGCAGGCGTGCGTCATGTCCAGCGCCACACACGGCACATGAGCGTTCGCGTTCAGTGTGTGGCACGGTTTGCCGAACTCAGGCTGACTTCCGTTCTCCTTGCTGGTGATCTGGGTGGTGTCAAAGGCCATCGCCGCCGGTGCAACCACCGCAGGCTTATTCCCGCCGCATTCCGCGTTCAGCGTAGGGGACAGTTCCTCCTGATAGCCGATGCTCCGTGCCTGTTCGCTGTTGCCCAGTTTGAATCTGGCACACGGAAATATCGCGGGATTGTTCACGCCGCCTCCCACGCCGCCTTGTAGTGTAGGCGAACTCCCGCTTGTGTTAAAAATGCGTTTGCTTTGGCAGTCCCACGGTGTCATGCACACCACCGACTGGGTGTTCCCACTCGTGCCCGCCGCGGTCAAAGTGGGTGCGCGGTTATCCGTCCACGGTTCTGCGTCGCTCTGCTGGGTCGCCATGCAGAAAATCGTCTGATCGTTGCCGCAGCCCAGCGTTCCGCTTTTCTCCGTCTGCACTAACGCGCCTTTTCCTCCGCCGTCACACCCCCCCTGATGCGGACTGCATACGATGTTGGGGCCTCTGTCGGCGCAGGGGCTTCCGTCCGCTCTTGCGGTGAGGCTCCTTGCGACTGCCGGATTAAAACCGCTTTCAGCAGCTTCGGCAGGTCCTTCCCCCGCCGCTCCGCCCGCCGTAATATCCCCTGACAGGCTTTCGCGGTCAAATTGTATTTCGGATGCGGTGTCTCCTCCAAAATCTGCGACAACCGAGATA
>ERZ1026848.1027-NODE-1027-length-15060-cov-4.523159_pt1 | contig 15060 bp, 12 predicted proteins | sample MGYA00380154_ERZ1026848 | MGnify/ENA primary metagenome ERZ1026848 (study PRJEB33269, sample SAMEA4719790) | human gut metagenome | biome: human-associated habitat; feature: organic feature; material: feces | place: Cameroon | collected 2013-10 ...
TGTTTTGTGTTTGATAAAACCGGAACGCTGACGAAAGGAGAACTGGAAGTCGCGCGTCTGAAACCGGTTGACGGCGTGGAGCCGGCGGAACTGCTCAAGACGGCTGTTTCCGTTGAAATCGCCAGCAACCACCCGACGGCGCTTGCGCTGCAGCGTCTGGCCAAAGAAGTGGGAATCTCGCCGGAGAAGGGCGAATCCTACGAGGAACTGCCCGGCAAGGGCGTTGAAGCGATGATCGGCGGCGTCAAATGCATGGTCGGCCGTCCCGCCTGGATTTCCGCTCAGAACATTGCGCTTCCGCATGACGAGAGCGAAGTCGAGGGGATGAGCGTTGCGGTGATTGTGCGCAACGGCAAGTCGATCGGCTGGGTCGGGTTCCGCGACCAGATCCGTCCGGAAGCTTCGGAGATGGTGAAGGAACTGAAAGCGGAGGGAATCCGCCAGTGCGCAATGGTCACCGGTGACCGCTCGGCGGTAGCAACGACGGTTGCGGCGAAAATCGGTATCGACGACTTCCGCGGCGACTGTCTGCCGCAGGGGAAAGTGGAATACGTGGAACAGGCGAAGAAGAACGACATTGTGGCGTTCGTCGGCGACGGTGTGAACGATGCGCCCGCACTTGCCGCCGCAGACCTGAGCATTGCGATGGGTGCGATCGGCAGTGACATTGCGATCAACAGCGCGTCGATTGCGCTTATGACAAACGATCTGCGCCGTATTCCGCTGCTGATCACACTTTCCAGAAAATCGGCGTCGGTCATCAACCAGAACCTCGTGTTCGGTATGCTGTTTGTAATCTGCGGCATCATCCTTTCGGTGTTCGGACAGATGAGTCCGGTTCTTGCCGCGGTGCTGCACACGGTCAGCACGCTGATTGTCATCTTCAACAGTGCGCGTCTGGTGAGAACCGGCGAGGAGATCACCCGCGCGGAAAATACCGCGAAACAGTAATTCAGGAGAGTTGAAATGGGAAACGTTGTGGAAGCGGTCGGACTCACCAAGGAGTTCAAGGATTTCTGGAACCGTCCGAAGGCGAAAGCCGTCAACGATATTGATTTCGAGGTCCGGGAGGGCGAAGTGCTCGGTCTGCTCGGTCCGAACGGTTCGGGGAAATCCACCACGGTGAAAATGCTGCTGGGGCTGCTCTATCCGACAGCCGGCCGCCTCACCGTCTTCGGCCGTTCCCCGCGCGACGTCGATACCAAGAAGATGATCGGCTATCTGCCTGAGGAAACGTATCTTTACAAGTACCTCACTGCTGCGGAGACGCTCGATTTCTTCGCGTCGCTCTTCAATCTTTCCGCCGCGGAACGCAAGCTCCGCACGGAGCAGCTGCTCGACATGGTCGGTCTGGCACACGCCCGCAACCGCCAGGTCGGCGAGTTCTCGAAGGGCATGGCGCGCCGTATCGGTCTCGCGCAGGCGATGATCAACGACCCCGCGTTCCTCATTCTCGACGAACCCACCTCCGGACTCGATCCGATCGGCTGCAAAGAGGTCAAGGATCTCATCCGTCTGCTCAAAAAACGCGGCAAAACCGTTATCGTCACCAGTCACCTGCTCGGCGATGTGGAGGATGTCTGCGACCGCGTCATGATTCTTTACGGCGGCAAAATCCGCGCGCAGGGACCGATCAGCGAACTGCTTACGGTCAAGGATTCCAGCCGCCTCACCATGTCCGATCTGCCCGATGAGGCAATGGAACAGATCGTATCCGTCATCAAAAAGAACGGCGGAACGTATACGCTGGATCACCCGCGCATGAGTCTGGAAGATTTCTTCCTCGACGTCGTGAACAGGGCGAAGCGCGAAAGCGTGGAGACTTCGGGCGCGACTTCGGGAGGGGAAATCGCGGATTATCTCTCCGGCGGCGATTCCAAAGAAAAACTCGAAGTGCTTGCCGGACTCAGGAAGCCGGAGCCGCCGAAACCGGAACCGGTCAAAGCGGAGCCGCGGGTCGACGAACAGCGTCTGACCGCTCTCGAATCCGATGACGTCCCGAAGGAGGAGCCGGAGGATGCAAAAGAGCTCAACGCCGCAAGAGAACAGCTCAATGAGGCGAATCAGAAGCTCAAAGATCTTCTCTCCGGCAAAAAAGATCTGTGACGCGGAGGAGTTGAAATGACTTCGTTTTCTGCCATTGTCAAGCTGACCTGCCGGAGCGCCGTGCGCTCCCATGTGTTCCAGTTCCTGCTGTTTGTGCTTCTGCTGGGCGTTCTGCTTGTGCCGAACACAATTAAGGGCGACGGAACCGCATACGGCTACATGCAGGTTTCTCTGGAATACTGCTTCACGTTCATCACCGTCATGCTGATGCTTTCGGGCGTCTGGCTCGGCTGCCAGACCATGACAGCGGACGTGGAGGACTGCCGACTGCATCTGATTGTCGTCAAACCCGTCTCCCGCTACGTTGTCTGGCTCGGGAAGTTCACCGGCGTGCTTGCCGTCCTTGCGGCTCTGCTGCTGATTTCTTCCGCCGTGGTTTACGGCTTCATTCTCTACCAGAGCGGCCGTCAGGATTTCCCGCCGGAGGAGCGCGTCCGCATGGAAAACGAAGTGCTCACCGGACGCCGCGCCTACCGGCCAGAACTGCCGGATGTGAAGGCGATTGCGCTCAAGGCGTTCAATGAAAAGAAGAATTCGCAGGGCGTGCTCATTTCTCAGGTGCTCACCGGGGATGACCGCACAAAGGCGATCGACATCATATACCGTCAGATTGTCGCCGCAATGGCGGAAATTCCGGCGGGCAAGACCCGTTACTGGCTTTACAAGGGGCTTCCGGAAAAGATTCCCGATGACAGCACGTTCTTCATCCGCTACCGCGCGTATTCGGGCATGGTCGATGTTCAGCAGAGTCAGGATCATGGTTACGGCGCATGGGGCGCTGTGGTCAATTATATCGAAAAGCCCGATCCGAAAAATCTGAAGCCCGGTGAAAAGGCTCCGGATCCGGTGCCGAGCCAGGTCTATGTTTCGCGTCAGCCGGAACAGATTCTGACGGCCGCGATGAATGAATTTGAACTTCCCGCGGACGGAATCATTGCGAACGGCGAAGCGGTTATCGGTTTCACGAACCTGGCGCCAAACGGAAAACCGCTCGTCATCCAGGACGGTCCGACTCTGCTGCTCAAAGAGACCGGATTTTTTGCGAACTATGTGCGCGGCGTATTCATGATTTTCCTCGGCGTGACGGCATCGGTTCTGGTGGCTGTTTCGCTCGCCTCGTTCCTCTCCATGCCGACGGCGATTTTCATCACGATTTCGTACATGGCGTTCGGCTTCTTCGCGTCGTTCCTGATTTCGAGCGAGGCAACGTACGGCGGACTTGACATGCCGGCGATGGATCTTTACGGCTACTGGCTAGGACGCACTCTGCATTCTGTGATCATTCCGCTTCAGAAGTTCGGCATATCGGATGCAATCGCGAACGGTGAACTCATCGAACTTTCGGTAATCGGTTCGGCGATTCTCTTCCAGGTCGTGCTGAAAGGTGTTCCGCTCGCCCTGCTCGGAGCGTGGCTTTACAACCGCCGCGAGCTTTCGCTCGCCGCAATCCGGAGGTAAAATATCATGTATTTCAGACGTTTTCGAATCTGGTTTTTCGCGCTCGCCGCGTTTGCCGTTCTCATTGGCGCGACGCTGCTTGTGCAGAAACGGCTCGACAATATCGTGAAGACCGACAAGCTGGTTGATGAAGCCAGCATCGAGGGTCTTCCTCCGACGGTTGCATTCACCACGGTTGCACTCGGCGGTTTCCGCGGCGTTCTCGCGGATATGCTCTGGCTCCGCACAAACGGACTTCAGCAGCAGGGGAAATACTTCGAGATGGTGCAGCTTGCATCGTGGATCACCAAACTTCAGCCGAAGTTCACCGGTGCAACCGCCTATCTCGCGTGGAACATGGCATACAACATCTCCGTCACCTACACCTCTCCCGTCGACCGCTGGCGCTGGGTGCAGCGCGGAATTGAACTCATCCGCGACGAGGCGCTCAACTACAACGCCAACGATCCGCTGCTCTACCGTGAGCTCGGCTGGATTTATCAGCACAAAATCGGCAATATGCTCGACGACGCCCAGCGTTATTACAAGTACATGATCTGCAAGGAGATGATGAAGGTCTACAACGGCGATTCCCCCGACTGGAAAGCGCTTGCCGCCGCGCCGAAGACCATCTCCGAATTCCGCAGTCTCCATGCCGATGACACCAAGCTTTTTGAGTCTGTCAAAGCCGCCGGATTCGAGAATCTGGAGGCTCTTTCCGCCGCGTTCCGCAAAGAGGGCGTCCTGCCGGAAAAACTGGCGGAATCGCTTGCGCCGGAAACGAAAAACGAACTCGACACTTTCCTCCGTGCTCTCTGGCTGCGCGAGTATTACAAGCTCCGCCCGGAAATCGTGCTGGAAATCAATCAGAAATACGGCGAACTCGACTGGCGTCTCTCCGATTCCTTTGCGATCTACTGGGCGACGCTCGGCATCATGTACAGTCCGAAGCGCGAGAGCATCGACTGCGACCGCATGATTACGCAGTCTCTGAAGGAGTCGTTCATCGCCGGCCGCATTCTGCTTCCGGGCAAGGAGCCGAGCATGAATTACATGCTTATCCCGAATCTCGGCATTGTCGATGCGGTTCGCGAAGGGTATCTTGACGCCTACAAACGCAACGAAACGCTCACCTTCAAGAGCGCGCTCGACAACTTCATGAAGAACGCCGCCGTAACGCTCTACAGCTACGGCAAATACGCGAAGGCGCGCGAATACTTCCGTCTTATCCGCAAGGAACGCCGCAATGACCCGCGGTATCAGGACTTCGACACGTTCATTCTCCGCGAATGGACCGAGGACATCAAGGACGGCAGTTACAAGCAGGTTCACGAGCTGATCAGCGGCCTGATTTTCCAGAGCTGTCTGCTGCTCGGTTACGACGATGAGGAGGGCGCATCCGCGCATCTGAAACTCGCGGAGATCGCCTACAACCGTTTCCAGAAGGAGTTCGACGACGAGAAGGGACGCGTGCGTCTCCCGCCGTTTGACATGATGAAGACGGAGATTGCGCGCAGCGTTGTCCAGAACTTCCCCGCCATCGGCGAACGGGTGAAAGCCTACATTTCCGCCGCGCAGGCGGAGAAATCGGAGAAGACGGAAGCTCCGAAGTAAAAATCTTTTGGACAATATTGCGTTTTTTGCCCCGAAAATCCGCTTTCCGGACGATTGTCCAAGCGGATTTCGCATTTTGGGTGTATAATATATGCGTAATCAGACAAGGAGAACGCATATGCACCTGAAGAATGTTACGCTGGAGCTCAGCTCCAAACCGTTCCGGGATGACTCGGAAGCAACGATGTATGCGGTTTGCCGCCGCATGTTCACCCAGTGGAAGCCGCTGACGGATACCGCGGATGTGGTGTCCGTCATGCTCTGGACGTCGGACGGAAGTGAGATATTTGAATATTCCGGAGATCTTTCGCAGACGTTCGAGTGGGCGTACTGGGCGGGATGCGCGAACCACACGCCGTGTCCGGAGAATGCCACGGAACGGCAGAAACATCAGACGCATCACTATCCAGTCAAGGTCATTCCGGACGCCAGACCGCGCTCCTATGCATGGCTGAAACGCCTGATTGAAGTCATTCGCGAGACGGGTGCGGAGATCGCGCAGAAAACGATCCGCATCGGCGCGACCTACGACAACGGCCCCGAATTCGCCGTTTCCAGATTCAAATATGAGAAGCATCCCGAGATTTGCGGGGGACACACGATGTTCGCGAACAGCGTCGTCACCTGCACCGCGCGTTTCCATGCGGATTCGGAGCGCTGCGCGGCATATCCGGACGGCATTCCGGAGGGAACATCGGTCGGAACCTTCCTCGCGAAGCAGTACAAGGCAATGGAAAAAGACTTGGGGTTCGACTATCTCTGGCTTTCCAACGGCATGGGGTTCGGGACGGAGACCTGGGGGATTACCGGGATGCTGTTCGACAAACACGCGTTTCATCCGGAAAAGGCGGGCGAGGCGGCGGATAAAATGCTCTCATTCTGGAAGGATTTCTTTGATGCGTATCCGGAATGCGTTGTCGAAACGCGCGGCAGCAACTACTCCGCCGGTTTGGAGATTGCGACGGACGCATGCCCCATCCGCGAACTTTACGGCAAGTACAGAATCGCACCTCCGGTCAACTCCCCGTGGGCGGCGCTGAACTTCAATACCGGACTCGAAATTGTCGCGTGGATGTCCCACATCGCGGAACTGCCCGATGACCGTCTCCCGTTCCGCTACTACATACACGATCCCTGGTTCTGCAACAGCCCGTGGCTCGACCGCTATGCGCGGGAACCGTGGGATCTCTATCCGGTTCTCGCAGTTTCCAGAATTGACGAAAACGGACGGACTGTCACAGCCAACAGTGTCGCTCTGCTTTCGGTGGACAGCACATGGGGTGAACTGCCGGATCAGGTCCCCCGTGAAGTCATTCCGCATCTGTTCGAGGCGTTTGACCACGCGCCGGACCAGCCATCGCCGCTCGTCTGGGTCTACCCGTTCGACGAGTATACCGATCATGTGCGCGGCGCGAATCCGCGTCCGGATATCGTGTTTACGGAGGAGATGTTCATTGGCGAATGTGTGCAGGAGGGGCTTCCGCTGAATACGGTTGTCAGCACGCGCATTTTCCGAAAACTGACCGCGGAGAAGAATCCGGTTCTGAAGGGGAAAATCCTTGTCGTTCCGGTTTCCGCCGCCGACGGGGCAAATATGGACGCTCTGGAAGCGCATCTTGCTTCAGGCGGAAAGATCCTGTTTTACGGAGTGATGCAGGGCGCTCCGGAGCGTGTGAAAGCTCTGCTCCAGCTGCGAGCGGATACTGCGGTTTCCGGTGATGCTACAGTTGAAAACCGCATGATGGGCGATGTCTGTCCGGATGAATTGCCTTCGACGGTGCATATTCTTCCGCAGTATTCGTGCGGAGGTCTCACGGAGGTTCCGTCGGAGGGGGCGTCGTTCCGGACGCGTGCGACAGCCCGGAGCAATGGAGCGGAGCGCATTCTTGCGCTGAGCCGGAGACTTGAGAACGGCGCGGAGATCGGATTTGTGCGTGCGGTTCTTCCTGCATCGAACGATGTATGGGGCGGACGCAACTTTGATTATGCGAAAGACGGCGAGATATTCCCCGCGCCGCGTCTGTTGCGTGATCTTGCCGGGGAATTCGGCTGGCAGCTCGGCTGTGCGCTCCGTTCGCCCGAATCGAAGGTTCCGCGCACGAGTATTTCGCGTCATGACAATGCGTTTTTCTTCTCGATGTACACGCCTGACACGACGGCGGAGATGCATGTGAACACTCCGTACGGTGTTCCGCTTGCGATTGAGGGCGAGACATGGATTGATGAATCCGGGAATGGCGTCTGGCATCCGGAGAAGAGCTGGCGCAAGGAGTGCCGCTGTTTTGTGAAACAGACGGAACCCTCGGTCGTTTCATTGAAACTTCAGCCGCAGAGCTATCCGTACTATTCGCGGTTCGGGCATCTGATGTGTTCGGGCTTGAAGAATGCGGAAATCCGTTTCTTCCCGCCTCTTTCCGCGGGCGAAACCCCGGAGGTCGTATGTGCTCCGGATGTCGGGATATACAACATCTTTGACAAAACGCCGGTTCCTCTGGAATGGGAGCAGACCCCTGACGGTCCCTGCATCGTCGTGCGGAATGTTTCCGGTCGTGTGATGTTTTCGATGGCCGCGAAAGGGTAAGGCGGAATTGCGCTTTTTCAGCTGCCCGGCTGTTTTTTGTGCTTGTCGAATACGAAAAACAGTCCGCCGAGGAGGTTGAAGGCGATGATGATCATCGTGAACGAAAGCGCGGTGGCGAGCGCCTGCCGCGCATCCATGCCGGAGGATTCCAGGATGTTCTTCACGATGAAGTCGCGCGCACCGACGCCGGACGGCGTGAGCGGGAGCAGCCCGGCTATGTTGCCGAGAGTGATCGCTTCAATCGTGATTCCGGCTTCGTTCCAGGATGCATCCACACCGTGCGCGACAAAAAATCCGGCGACTCCAAGCACCGCATTGACCAGAATCATGCTGGCGGCTATGCAGATGATGATCTCCTTCCGGTTCCCCCGGTAGGAGTCTATCGCATCCGAAACTTTCGTGAAAAGACCGTGCGTCATGCGGTCGGCAAACGACTGCAGCGCACGGTAAAGCGCAATTCTCTCAAGAAGGTGATGCCAGAAGACAACGACGGCGGCAAGCAATCCGCAGGCACTTCCGCCGAGCAGAAGCCAGATCAGCGCGCGCATCACACCCGAACCCATGTCCAGACAGGTCAGGCAGAGCGGGAGCATGACAAGCGCCATCAGAAAAATGCCGATCATGCCGGTGAAACGGTCCATCAGAATCGTGAACGCTCCCACAAATTTCTGTTCCTTCGGCACGCGCGCGGTCAGAAAGCCGATGCGGACCAGGTCGCCGCCGATCGCTCCGCCGGGAATCACCAGCGAAAAGAAGAAGGACTGCATGGTCAGCGAAAAAGCTTCCGCCATCGAGCAGTCGATATCGCGCACGCGGAGCAGCAGGTGCCAGCGCCATGCGTTCGCCCAGATATGAATTCCGTAAAGAACAAACGCCGCGGCGAGCCAGCCGGGGTGAATCGCGCGGAATGCGGCCAGAAGCCCCTCGGAGTTGCGCGTGACAAGGAACGCGACGATTGCGGCGGCAATCAGAAGTTTCAGCAGCGGAGCCGCAAATTTTTTCATTTTTTCCCTTTCGATTTGCAGAATGCCCGTTGAACGGTTATATTTCCAAGAAACATACAATATACAACAGCTTTGCATGGATTGCAACAAACGGGAAGGATTTTTTGAATGAGCGGACCAGTTCTCAATCTGCTGTTCCTCGGAGACGTCGTCGGGAAGGGCGGGCGCTGCGCAGTGCGCGACCTCGTGCCGGAACTGAAACGGGAATTCAACTGCCAGTTCGTCATTGTCAATGCCGAAAACTGCGCAAACGGTTCCGGCATGACGGCGGCGTGTCTCAAGGAAATGCCCGGAGTCGATATGTTCACTTCCGGTGACCACACGTGGGATCAGAAAACTTTCGAGCAGGAAATCCGCGATGTCCCGAATCTGGTGCGTCCCGCGAATTTCTCCAGTCTCCAGCCCGGAGTCGGCTGGCGCAGACTCAAAAATCCTGCGGGCGGCGAAGTTGCTGTGATCTCCCTGATCGGAAAAGTGTTCATGAAGGATTCCGCATACTGCCCGTTTGAAACAGTCGAAAATATTCTCAAACAGATTCCGCTGACCTGCAAGTGTGTTGTCGTGGACATTCACGCGGAGGCGACGAGCGAGAAGGCGGCGATGGCGTGGATGCTTGACGGCAAAGTCACCGCCGTTATCGGGACGCATACGCATGTGCAGACCAACGACGCCCGTATTCTGCCCAACGGAACCGCGTTTCTGACCGACGCCGGAATGGTCGGTGCAAACGACTCCATTCTCGGACGCGAAGTCGAATCCGTTGTCCGTAAATTCCGCACGGGAATGCCTCAGCGGCTCCCGGTCTGCGAAAAAAACATCCGTCTCGACGGCGCGGTTGTCTCCTATGAACTTATGACGGGGAAAGCCGTTGCAATCAAACCGATTTCAAGAATGTACCAGCAGGAGAAATATCAATGAAAACTCTGCCTAAAATCGACTGGGAGCGCGTGGATGCGCTCATCCGTATGGCGCTCGACGAAGACCTCGGCGGACGCGGTGACACCACCACAATTTCCGTGATCGGCGAAGATCTCGTCGTTGACGCCGTGTTCCTTGCGAAGGAGGACTGTGTCTGCGCCGGGCTCTGCGTTGCGGAGCGTCTGATGAAGACCGTTGACCCGAAGATCGAATGGAAATCCGTTGTGAACGAGGGCGATTTCTGTCCGAAGGGAACAATCATGGCGAAATTGCACGGCCCTGCGCGCTCGCTCCTGACCGGCGAACGCACGGCGCTGAACTTTGTGCAGCGTCTCTGCGGCGTTGCGACGGCGGCGCACAAATACCAGCAGGCGGCCAGCGACAAGTGCGCGATTCTCGACACCCGCAAGACCACGCCGGGATACCGTAATCTGGAAAAGTACGCGGTCGCGGTCGGCGGAGCTTCGAATCACCGTATCGGGCTTTATGACCGCATCATGATCAAGGACAACCACCGCGAGCTCGCCGGGCTCGGCGGAACGGGCGGCATTCTGCGCTCTGTTGCGAACGCCCGCAAGCTCTATCCGGATCTTGAAGTCGAAGTCGAAATCGATTCCCTTGCCGAGCTTCCCGAAGCGCTTGAATCGAAGGCGGAATACATTCTTCTCGACAACATGTCCACGGCGGATATGGCGGAGGCGGTTCGCATGACGGCGCACCGCGCGAAGCTTGAAGCGAGCGGCAACATGACTCTCGTCCGCATCCCCGAAGTCGCCGCGACGGGCGTCGATTTCATCTCCTCCGGCGCGCTGACCCATTCGGTCAAGTCCGCCGATATTTCGATGGATATCATTGAACCGGGGAAGTGAATCATGATTTCGCGTCTGAGAGGAACCCTGATTGAATCCTCCTTCACGGAGGCGCTGATTGAGTGCGCGGGAGTCGGCTACAGCGTCAACATCCCGCTCTGCACCTACGACAAGCTTCCCCAGCCGGGAAACGAGGCTGTTCTGCACACCGTGCTTATCGTGCGCGAGGATGATATGAGCCTGTACGGCTTTGCCACGCAGCGCGAGCTGAAGATTTTCCGGCTGCTCTGCACCGTGAACGGAATCGGCGCGAAGACGGCGCTGAACATTCTGAGCAGCCTGAACATTCCGTCGTTCTGCCAGGCGATCCTCTCGGCGGATATCCGTTCGCTGAAGAAAATCAACGGAGTCGGTCCCAAGTCCGCGGAGCGCATGGTTGTGGAACTGCGCGATAAAATCCGCGACATCGACCCCTCCGCCGAGTACGCAGCCGGAGCCTCCGGAGCGGCGCCCGCGGCAATCGACCGCAATACGGAAGATGCAATTATGGCGCTCGAAAAACTCGGTTTCCAGCGCGCGAAGATCCAGAAGTGCGTCATCGACGTCGCCGCTTCTCTTCCCGAAAAGGAGCGTTCGGTGGAAAACATCATCCGCCATTCGCTCCAGTCTCTCAACAAGGGGTGACCCATGGAAGAGCTCATCGAATCGCCCGCCTATATCGTGCTTGACATTCCGTCTCCGATGGCGGAATGGATCAAGCTTGTGCGGCAGCGGTTTGACGAGGAGCGTTCGCGTCTTCCCGCGGAAATCACCCTGACAGGTTCCTGCGGAACCGGGCTGATTTCGAAGGGACAGTCTCTGCGGGAAATCTCCGCGCTGCTGGACGATGCCGTAAAGAGAATTGAACCGTTTTCCGCCGAATTCGGCGATGTTCAGCGGTTCGAAAACACCGATATTTACTTTCTTGATGTGAAGGATCCCGAACCGTTCCGGAATGCGCACAGGATTATTTCGGAGAGCGGAATCCGGTTCGAGCCGTCGCCGTACCCGTATCGTCCGCACTGCACGCTCAAGCTCCGCAAGCCGCCGAAGAGCGTTGAGGAGTTTTTTGAGCTTTTCTTCCTTCAGGCTCCGAAAGAACCGTTCACTTTGAACCTGCTTTCCGTCTATTCGCTTCCCGATCCGGATTCCTGCGAGCTTCTTTACAAATCGGAGCTCGGCAGAAGCTGAAACAGTGCGCCCGACGGAATGTGCATGTGAACTTTCCCTTCCGAATCAATCAGAAACGTCCGCGCTTCCGGAAGTTTTTCCGCGAATGCGGGACCGTTGATGAAGAGTGAAGTCGAGAGCGCATCGGAATCCACTCCGCGCGGCGTGATGACCGTCGCGGAAAGCGTTCCGCTGACCGGACGCCCGGTTTTCGGGTTGATGATGTGCGTATAGCGTTTCCCTTCAATTACCACATAGCGCTCGTAGTCGCCGCTTGTCGCCACGCATTCGTTGAGCACCGGGACGACTGCGATGTTGCGTTCCCCGTTCTTCGGGTCGCGCACGCCGATGCGGTACGTTTCAAGGTTCGGCGGCGGGAGCGGCAGACAGCGCATGTTGCCGCCGAGATCAATCCAGCCGCGCCGGACTGCGGTCTGGCTCAGCACCGCTTCGGCGGCCTTGTCGACGGCCCAGCCCTTCGCAATTCCGCCGAGGTCAATCGACATTCCCGGGACGGTGAAGAAGACGCTCCGCGTGTTGTCGTCGAACCGGATCTTGTCGAATCCGCAGATTTTTTTTGCTTCCGTGATTTCCGCGTCAGAGGGGAGCGTGAGGCGTTTCCGGTGGAATCCCCAGACGCGCATCAGCGGACGGATTGTCGGGTCGAACGCCCCGTCGGAAAGCCGGTGAAAGCGGCGGGTTTCCCGGAGAATCTCCCAAAGTTCGGGCGAGCAGACGAACGGCGTTTTGTCCGCGGAAGCATTGAGCCGCGCGAGCTCGCTTGAAGGGTCGAAGTAGTTGCAGAGCGCAACCACGCGTTCCATCGCTTCGCGCGCGAGACGGAATGCCCGTTCGATTTCGTCAGGATCGGTGTCGATCAGCGTCACGGAAGCGCGTGTGCTCATTATCGGGAAGGAGAATGTTTCACGGCGGAAACGGTTTGTCTCTTGTTTTTTGAAATACCAGATTCCGCCCATGATGAAGGTTGCAATCAGAATCCAGAGAATCGCGACTTTTGTTCGGTTCATTTTATGCCCTCGGGTGAAATTTGCGCTGCACTTCGAGCAGACGGCGCTGGTCGATGTGCGTATAAATCTGTGTGGTTGCGATGTCGGCGTGTCCGAGCATCTCCTGAATAACGCGCAGATCCGCGCCGTTTTCGAGCAGATGGCTTGCAAACGAATGGCGGAGTGTGTGCGGATGAACGTTCTTGGTGATTCCCGCGAGCCGTGCGGTCTCCTTGATGATCCCCCAGATGCGTTCGCGGTCGAGCCGCCGCCCGAGCCGCGAGAGAAACAAAGTCGGCTCATCGGGAGATTTCAGCAGATACGGACGCGACTCTTTCAGGTAGCGCCCGAGCGCCTTCAGCGCGAGGTGGCCGACGGGCACGAGCCGTTCTTTCGAGCCTTTTCCGACGACGCGGATAACCCGGTCGTCGAGGTTGACGGAGGAGACGTTCAATGCTGCAACTTCGGAGACGCGCAGCCCGCATGCGTACATGAGTTCGAGAATCGCGCGGTTGCGGATGGCGAGAAAGTCACGGTCTTCAAGAGTCCACACGTTCATGAGGGCGTCGACTTCAACGGCCGTGATGAATTCGGGCAGAATGCGTCCGAGTTTCGGGGAATCCATGACGGATGTGATGTTGTCCGGTATGAATTTTTCCTGCGCGAGATAGCGGAAGAATACTTTGATTGCGACGAGTCTCCGCGCGAGGCTTGAGGGCTCCATTCCCTGTTCCTTGCGAGCGCCGAGGAAGTCGATGATATCGTCGCGGGTGACTTCTGGCAAGGTGTTTTTCCCTTGTTCGCGGAGCCATCCGGTGAAATCCTCCAGATCGGAGCGGTACGCGGCAATGGAGTTTTCGCTCAGCCCGCGCTCCATGAGCAGATATCCGCAGAAATGCTGTAATATTTTATCCATGCTGTATTCCCTTCACCGGAACTATACACGAAGAGCGGCTGAAATCAACCGTGAAGGGAATTTTTTCAGGACTTTTTGCGTTTGAGGAGCGGGTGAATCAGCAGGAGCGGAAGCGGAGTAAGACAGCCCAGCAGCTGCTCTTCAAAGGAACAGGTGCTGTTCCAGGTGCTCGGAGTCATGAATGTGAAAGGCAGATCCGACAGTTGAGCGATTGACGACAGCAGACCGGAACCCGCAATGACGCATATTCCAAGCAGAAACCCCGGAATTTTCGGAAGCCATTGGCGCAGCAGAAGTGTAGCGGCGGCATAAAACAGCAAACAGCCGCCGGAAGCGATCAGGAAAATCTCTGTGTTCCGGAGGGCGAAAACGAGCGAAACACATACAAAGAATGCCCCGTACAGAAAGCCCGGATATGCGTCGCTCCGGAAGAGAAAAAGAAATGGACTTGATTCTTTCCGGCAGCGCGGCGGAGGCTCCATCGGTTCGGAACACGCCTGGCAGAAGGTCAGCAATCCGTAAAGCAGACAGCATATTGCGAAGTTCTGCTCCGGCTCGCGTGATAAGGGCAGCAAGGCGAAAAAGAGCAGAACCATTCCGGCAAATCCGCAGATGCGGGGAATCTGCATCCTGTTTGAGTTCGCCGGTTTCAGGAGATTTATTCCGAGAATCCAGAGGTAGGCGGAGAGGAACAATTTAATTGCGAACATCGGGAGATATCTGTAAACGAGGATCGTTTCATCGTATCGATGAGGGTATTCCAAAAGGGTTGCAATGATGAATCCTCCCGTAAAAACAGCCAGCATTAAGGTTGAGATGTTTCCGGATGTTTTGCCGGGAAGTCCTGTTTTCCGTTTTTGAATCATCACAAGGATGGTGTACGGGACGAAGGAAAAGAGCGGGAGATGCTTGAAAAACTCAACCTGCGCAAGAGTTCCCAGCCAAATCAGAACCGGCGATCCGAGAAGCAGGAGAATTCCCGTGGAAAAAAATGCCGACAGAATTCTTCCGTTGAAAATTGTTGCCGGGGAAAGGCCGGTTGTGAATTCCGGGAGGAGGGCGTCCTGGCGTTGTTCCCGGGCGCAGCTGACTGCAAGGCTCAGCGTATGGGCGAGCAAGGCGAGTATAAATACAAAAAGATAAAATGAGAAAAGCATTTCAGGCAGATCGCGTTTGTTCGGGAAATCTCCGAGCAAAAAATAGATAAAAAGAACGAGTCCTTCTGTGAAAAGGAGCGCGATTGCCATATTGCGGGTCGTGCCGCTCCGAAGGTTCAGCCTCAACTCCTTTACGAAAACGGGGTTGAGCGACTCCGGAAGCCATGCGGAAATACGGTTTTGAAGATTCATTACTGCACCTCTCCGGTTGTTTTTTCCAGAAACATTCCTTCAAGAGAAAGATCCGGACGGGACATTGCGAGAATCGGCGGCCCGGAACGGAAAATTTCAGCCATGTGTTC
>ERZ1026848.1029-NODE-1029-length-15053-cov-10.217362_pt1 | contig 15053 bp, 10 predicted proteins | sample MGYA00380154_ERZ1026848 | MGnify/ENA primary metagenome ERZ1026848 (study PRJEB33269, sample SAMEA4719790) | human gut metagenome | biome: human-associated habitat; feature: organic feature; material: feces | place: Cameroon | collected 2013-10 ...
AAGGATGCTCTCAACCTCAAGCTCTATGTAATGAAGGATGGTTTGAAGACTAAGGCTGATTCTTTGGCTTATGTTGACAAGCTGAAGGCTCTCTTCGATAAGGATCAGACCAACGAGGTTATTCTTGACGGCTTGAACTCTATGTATTCTTCTTTGAAGATGGAGAAGGAGCAGATGGAGCTTTTGGATGGCGCTATCGCTAGGGATCCAAAGAACTTCGTTGCTCTTGCTAACAAGGGTATGATGTATATCCAGAAGAATGATGCAGACAAGGCTATCAGCTGCCTCAAGCAGGCTCTTGACGCAAAGCCAGACAATGTTGTAGTTTTGGTTTACCTCGGTGCTTGCTACAACAGCAAGGCTGGTAACTTGCAGGACCCTAACGGTCGCAAGGTGGTTTACCAGGAGGCTATCAAGGTTCTCGACAAGGCTAAGGAGCTCGACCCAGAGAAGGCTCAGGCTAATTGGGGTTACACTCGCTACCAGGCTTACTATGGCTACTATGGTCCAACAGCAGCTGAGACCAAGAAGGCTGAGGCAGAGAGCAAGTAATATTGCCTGAACTCTTTTAGAAATAATAATTATTGCTCCGGGAAAGGTTCCAAGACTTTTCCCGGAGCATTTTTTTTGCAGAAAACTTGTCTGCCTTATTTTTTCTTTGTACTTTTGCAGACAGATTATGTAATTACGTTTAATGATGAAACAGATATTTATCAATTATAGGATTTTTAAGGCAGCTTTGTTCTTGGGGCTAGCTTCTCTTTTTGCATCCTGTCAGATGAGTAAGACTCAGACTGGAAATGATGTGGATGCAGGGGATACCATCCCGTTAAAATATGCGCAGCATCTCACGATGGTGAAGCACGGAGAAGAATATACTGAGGTGATTCTTGCCAATCCCTGGAAAGAGGGAACTCTTCTGCATCGCTACATTCTGGTGCCTAAAGGGAAGGAGGGAAATGAAACAGTAACACGACTTGCCTTGCGACGTGCTTCTGCTGCCAGATGCGCTACAGATACAGTCCGCACACCGGTAACGAGTAGCGTGGTCTTTACGGGACCTCATTGTCAGCTGATGTATGAACTGGGCTGCAAGAATGCCATCAGTGGTGTATGTGATATGAATTACATCAATATTCCAGATATTAAGAAGAGAGTGGTGGATTGTGGTTCCAGTATGCAACCGGATATTGAACGTATCATCTCTTTGAAGCCGGAGGCTCTCCTGGTTTCTCCTTTCGAGAACAGTGGAGGGTATGGTAAACTGGATAAACTTCATATTCCCATCATTGAAGCTGCTGATTATATGGAGACTTCGCCATTGGGAAGAGCTGAATGGATGAAGTTTTATGGGATGCTTTTTGACAAGAATGCGGATTCGCTCTTTACTCACATCGAACAGGATTATCTGCATCTGAAGGCTGTTGCCAAGAAGTTACCGCAAGGTCTGTCGGTGTTGACCGAAAGAAAAACGGGAAGCGTATGGTATGTTCCTGGAGGACAGAGTACTATAGGCATTTTGTTAAAGGATGCCAATGCCCGTTATGTCTTTGAAGACGATTTGCACAGTGGAAGTCTTGCGATGAGTCCGGAGCAGATTCTTTCAAAAGGCAAGGATATTGATGTTTGGGCATTTAAGTATTTCGGTGGTGCGCCATTAACACGTGCCCAATTGCTTCAGGAGTATGATGGCTACAAAGCTCTTCATTGCTTTGTCCATCCGCAGATTTACGAGGTGGATACCAGTACAGAACCCTATTTTGAACTCACCGGTTTTCATCCTGAAATCCTGCTTCGTGAGTTTATCCTCCTTTCACATCCTGCTGATCACGCTAAGTTCTCGAAGTATGCAAAGGATATCAGAAAGTTGGGAGCCTTGAGATTCTATCATCGTCAATTACAATAGAAACTATGAACAAAGTCATTATCTCTATTGTCTTGGCAGTTGCCATCATGCTGTTGTTCTTCGGCAATTTGGTATGGGGTAGCGTCAGCATTCCCTACAGGGAGGTGGTCGGTGCATTGACGGGGAATCAGACAGTCTCTGATACTTATGGCTATATTATCCTCGAATCGCGTCTTCCGCAAGCCATCACAGCTTTGCTTTCTGGTGCAGCTCTTGCCACAAGCGGTTTACTGCTCCAGACGGCTTTCCGAAATCCTCTGGCTGGACCGGATGTTTTTGGAATCAGCAGTGGAGCAGGATTGGCTGTTGCCATCGTTATGTTAGCCTTTGGAGGCAACATAAGTCTGGATCATCTTTGTCTGGGTTTTCTGGATGGAGAATGTGGTTATGCTATTGGTGGATTCATGGCAATTCTGGTGTCAGCTTTTGCAGGAGCAATGCTGGTGATGGGAATCATCACAGCTTTCTCTGCCATTGTTAGAAGTCATACTGTCCTTCTTATTATCGGTTTGATGGTAGGTTATCTTGCCAGCAGCGCCATCTCGTTATTGAATTTCTTCAGTACGGCAGAAGGTGTGAAATCCTATCTGATATGGGGAATGGGAAGTTTCGGCAATGTTTCTATGGACGAGGTGAGATGGTTTGTGACATTTGCCATCCTCGGTCTGTTGGTCTCCCTTTTACTCATCAAGCCACTTAATGCAATGCTGTTGGGAGAGCAATATGCGGAGAATCTTGGCTTTCCTATCAGGAAACTCCGAATAGCCCTGCTCGTCATAACGGGTATGCTTACTGCAGTAGTTACTGCTTTTTGTGGCCCTATAGCCTTTATTGGACTTGCCACACCTCATATAGCACGTCTTCTGGTTGGTACAGAAAATCATCGACCGCTTCTGCCTGTTACAATGCTGATGGGGGCGGCTATTGCCCTTCTATGTAATCTTCTCTGTTCGCTGCCATCAGATGGGGGAATCGTTCCGCTCAATGCCGTTACTCCTCTTTTTGGTGCACCTGTTATCATCTATATTCTGGTAAGAAGACGATAGATTCCAGTGAGATAACTGATGAAACCGCTTATCCCCCATAAAATCTAGGGAATAAGCGGTTTACTTATTTTATCGAAATAAATATACAATTTATGGGTTCACCACATTAATTGGGTTTCCCTCAAGAAAAGCCTTTACGTTGGCAGCTACCTGCCTATTCAAGCGCTTGCGGGCCTCAAAGGTAGCCCAGGCAATGTGAGGAGTGAGATAGGCATTAGGCTCCTTGAAAAGAGGATTCTCTTTAGAAGGTGGTTCCTGACTCATCACGTCCGCACAATAAGCACCGAGTTTCTGGTTGTGCAAAGCCTTTGCAACAGCCTCTTCATCTACCAATGGTCCGCGACCGGTATTCACCAGAATGGCCGTACCCTTCATCTTTTCGATACTCTCCTCATTGATAAGGTGATAGGTATCATCTGAGAGAGGACAATGCAGAGAGAGAACATCACTTGTGGCAAGCAGTCCATCCTTGCTGACCTTTTGGATCCATTCCGGAAGGTCGCAAGCGTTCTTGCTGGTGCAGGCGCAAACGTCCATACCGAACTGACGGGCGATATTGGCAACCTTCATACCGATATTGCCCAATCCCATAATGCCAAGCTTTTTGCCTGCAAGTTCCATTAAAGGGGTATCCCAATAGCAGAAATCCTTGTTGTAAGCCCATCGCTCATTTCTATTTTCCTGAGTGTAATGTTCTACACGATTGGTAACAGCGAGGATGAGGGCAAAGGTCATCTGTGCCACACTTTCCGTACTATAGGCAGGGATGTTGGTAACAACGATGCCTTGTTTCTTGGCAGCAGCTATATCCACTACATTGAAACCAGTAGCCTGGATTCCGATGTACTTCAAGTTAGGAAGCTGCGCCAATGTTTCTGCATCCATCTGTACCTTGTTTAACAAGATGATGTCTGCATCCTTGGCACGTTCCACTTTTTCTTCATCAGAAGTGCGAGGGTAAACCACTACCTCTCCCAACTGTTCCAAAAGATGATAATCCAGATCGCCCGGATTGGCGGCATAGCCGTCTAAGATAACGATTTTCATATTTATTCGTTCATCAAATAATTCTTGAATGATGCAAAGTCCTTGGTCATCTGGATGCTCTTCTTCTCGCCCTTCATGAATTCTGCAAGGCGGGCTGGAATTTCGATATCGGTTCCGAGGATGCTATCCACCTTCTCCTTGAACTTGGCTGGATGAGCAGTCTCCAGGAATACACCCACCTCACCTGGTTTCAACTGTTCCTTTAAAGCCTGATAGCCGCAAGCTCCGTGAGGATCAAGTACATACTTGGTCTCGTTGTAGCACTGCTTCATAGTCTCGGCAATCTGCTCGTCCTTGTATGTGGCACCGCCGATATAGGCAGCGATGGCATCGTGATTACCCTTGTAGAGGTCATAGATACGTGCAAAGTTTGAAGGGTCGCCTACGTCCATAGCATTGGCGATGGTCTGCTTGCTTGGCTGTGGATTATATTTGCCGGTCTGGAGATACTCGTAGAAGATATCATTGGCATTGTTGGCAGCGATGAAGCGGTGGATTGGCAATCCCATTTCATGACCGAAGAGTCCGGCTGTGATGTTACCGAAGTTACCGCTAGGTACGCAAATGACCAGTTTGTCTGCCAAGCCCTTCTCCTTCATGCGGGCGTATGCATTGAAATAGTAGAATGCCTGAGGCAGGAAGCGGGCTACATTGATAGAGTTGGCAGAAGTCAACTTCATGTGCTTGTTCAACTCCTCGTCCATGAACGCTGACTTAACCAGCGCCTGGCAGTCGTCGAAAACACCATCTACCTCGAGGGCTGTGATGTTCTGACCGAGAGTAGTGAACTGGCTCTCCTGAATCTTGCTAACCTTGCCCTTTGGATAAAGCACGTAAACGTGGATTCCCTCTACACCGAGGAAACCATTGGCAACGGCAGAACCTGTATCACCCGATGTTGCTACGAGAACGTTGACCTCCTCTTTACCTTCCTGACGAACGAAATACTGGAGCAGGCGAGCCATGAAACGGGCACCTACATCCTTGAAGGCGAGAGTAGGACCATGGAACAGCTCCAGGGAGTAGATATTTGGCTCTACCTCTACAATAGGGCAGTCGAATGCCAAGGTATCATATACGATCTTCTTCAAAGAGTCGGCATCTACATCCTCGCCAAAGAAGGCATCAGCTACCTGGTATGCAATCTCCTGGAAGCTCAGCTTCTCGATATGGTCGAAGAAGTCCTGTGGTAACTTCTTGATGATTTCCGGCATATAGAGACCACGGTCTTCTGCCAAACCTTTAACTACCGCCTTGTGTAAATCGGCGATTGGTGCTTTCTTATTTGTTGAATAATATTTCATTTTTACTTTGAACTTTGAGATTTGAACTTTATGATTAGCTTTCGGACGCTATCATTAATTAGCTTTCGGAAACAATCATTAAGTTGTTATTATTAATTGATTGCCATAAAGGCTTTCATGAAGTCTTGCAGCTGGAGCAATCCATAGCTACCACTTACGCAACTTACCTCATCGTATTCCTCTACCTGATCAGGTTCGATACCTGGATAGTAGATGAGGAAAGGAACTGGTTCCTTCACGTGAGTGCGGACCTCCACTGGAGTCGGATGGTCTGGCAAAACCGAAATGCAGACAGGTTCTATCCATGTGTTCACCTCATCAACGATAGGTTTGATCAAGCGCTGGTCGAGGTATTCGATAGTCTTGAGCTTTAATTCCAAATCACCATCATGACCAGCCTCGTCACTTGCCTCTACATGGACATAGACAAAGTCGTCTCCATCCTTCAAAGCCTGGATAGCTGCTGCAGCCTTGCCTTCGTAATTCGTATCAGAAAGGCCTGTAGCGCCCTCTACGATGATGTTGCGAAGACCCGCATAATGACCGATACCACGAATCAGGTCAACGGCAGAAATCACAGAGCCCTTCTTGATTTGAGGATACATCTGCGAAAGAGTCAGCATGTGTGGACGGTAACCACCGCCCCAAGGCCAGATAAGGTTTGCCATACGCTCGCCACGCTTCTTGCGTTCTATATTGAAAGGATGATTTTCCAAGAGTTCCTTACTCTTGATAATCAACTCGTTCAAGAGAGCGGCAGTATCGCTGCTTGCGATATGTCCCTCTTCAATTTCTGATTCCGGCAGGATAGGTTTTACGAGCAATTCATGCCAGTTCTCGTTAGGATGATCATGAGGTGGAGCACATTCTATGTGCTTGTTGCCATGATGCACCACGAGCAGATGGCGATACTGGATACCTGTTACGAATTCTACTTCAGGATAGTCCTTTCCCAGGGTTTCATTGAGATACTTGATGAGTACATCAGCATCTTCTGTCTCCAGGTTACCACCATTGTGTGTAATGATCTTGCCATCCTGCACGTTGATGATGTTGCAGCGAAGCGCCAGGTCGGTTGGCTTCAACTCGTAGCCGATGCTGGCAGCCTCCAGTGGACCACGTCCTTCGTAAACCTCATTCTGGTCGTAACCCATGATAGAGCTGTTGGCTACCTCTGAACCTGGCAGAAAGCCATCGGGTACAGTAATGAGTCTTCCAGTCTTGCCTTTCTTGGCAAGCATATCCATATATGGTGTATGGGCGTATTGAAGCAAGGTCTTGCCACCCAGTCTTTCTACTGGGTGGTCGGCCATGCCATCGCCTAAAATGATAATATGCTTCATAATTGTTATCCTTTATTGATTGATACGGTGAAATTAAACGTTGGCAATACTCATGATGTTGGCAAAGACACCGGCTGCTGTTACGCTGGCACCGGCACCATATCCCTGAATCATCATAGGGTATTCCTTGTAGCGCTCTGTGGTGAGCAATACGATATTGTTGGAACCTTCCAGATTGTAGAATGGGTGCTCAGGACCTACAGCCTGCAGACCTACACTGGTCTTTCCCTTGTCAAGGGTGGCAACGAAGCGCCAGCGCTTGTGCTCCATATCCAGAGTCTTGCGCTTAGCCTCAAAGTCGGCATCGAGCTGTGGCAGTTTCTTCCAGAAGTCATCAATGCTACCCTTGAAGAAAGAGTTAGGTACGAAAAGATTCTTTTCTACATCTTCCTGTTCTACACGATATCCAGCCTCACGGGAGAGGATGACAAGCTTTCTGATGACATCCATGCCACTGAGGTCGATACGTGGATCTGGCTCACTGTAACCCTTCTCCTTTGCCAGTTTCACAGTCTCAGAGAATGGAACAACACTTGAAATGGCATTAAAGATAAAGTTGAGCGTTCCTGAGAGAACCGCCTCTATCTTAAGGATTTTATCTCCGGAATTTCGGAGGTCGTTGATGGTTCCGATGATAGGAAGACCTGCACCCACATTCGTTTCGAAGCGGAAGAATACACCACGCTGAATGGCTGTCTTCTTCAGCTTCTCGTAGTTCTCATATTCGCTTGAAGCTGCTATCTTGTTGGCTGCAATCACACTTACGTTATGCTCCAGAAGACTCTGGTATAAGGCTGCAACATCCTTGCTTGCTGTACAATCTACGAATACGCTATTAAAGATATTCATGGCAAGGATCGTATCGCGAAGGAGTTCCGGTGTGCTAGGCAAGGAATTCTTCAGTTCTGCCTGATAGTTCTCCAAGTCGAGTCCCTCACGGTTGAAGATGGCGTTCTTGGAAGAAGCAATACCCACAACATTCAACTTCAACTTGCTGCGTTCCATCAAGTCTGCAGACTGCTTTTTGATCTGTTCAATCAATTTTCCGCCTACGGTACCAACACCGCAGATAAAGAGGTTGAGAACCTTATATTCAGAAAGGAAGAAACTGTCGTGCAATACGTTGAGTGACTTTCTCAAGTAATCGCTCTTGACAACAAAAGAGATGTTGGTCTCAGAAGCACCCTGAGCACATGCAATGACAGAAATACCGCTTCTACCCAGTGTACCGAAGAGCTTACCGGCAATACCTGCAGCATGCTTCATGTTCTCACCCACGATGGCAATGGTAGCAAGTCCGGTTTCTGCATGCATAGGATACATGGCTCCATCTGCAATCTCGTTGTGGAACTCGCGGTTCAATACGTTTACTGCTTCTTCTACATCCTGCTCACGTACACCGATAGAGGTTGAATTCTCTGAAGAAGCCTGTGAAACCATAAATACAGAGATACCCTCGTTAGCCAGAGCAGTAAAGATACGGCGGTTTACACCGATGACACCCACCATGGAAAGACCGGTTACTGTGATGAGCGCAGTACCATTGATAGAAGAGATACCCTTGATAGGTTTCTGGTCACTATCTATCTTATTCTTGATAATGGTACCAGGAGCATCCGGATTAAAGGTATTCTTTACCTTGATTGGGATATTGTTGACACAAACCGGGTAGATGGTTGGAGGATAGATAACCTTTGCACCGAAGTTGCAAAGCTCCATCGCCTCAATATAACTCAGTTCGTTGATCGTATAAGCTGATTTGATGACACGTGGATCGGCTGTCATGAATCCATCCACATCAGTCCAAATCTCAAGGACTTCCGCATTCAATGCTGCCGCAATGATAGCTGCCGTATAGTCACTACCACCACGACCGAGGTTGGTGGTACGTTCTGTATCTTTGTCGCGGCTGATGAAACCCGGAACGAGAGAAATGCGAGGAAGGTCAGCGAAAGTATCCTTCACCAATTTGTTAGTCAACTCGCTGTCGAGGGTATGCTTTCCCTTGCCATTGAGGCGAGCTGTCTTGATGAAGTTACGTGAGTCAAACCACTTGGCGCCACGAATCAGTGTGGCAACAATCTTCGAGCTGAGTCTTTCTCCATAGCTCACGATAGCATCCTGAGTCTTCTCGCTGAGGTCGTGAATCAGATACACACCGAAGTAGATGCTCTTCAACTGTTCGAAGAGGGCATCAACTGATTTAAAAAGATTTTCTCTATCTGCTGTGTCGGTGATGATGGTATCTATCATCTTATGGTGGCGATCAACCATGGCATCGAATTCGACTCTCCATGATTCATCACCCTTGAGGGCAAGCTGAGAGGTTTGCAAGAGTTTGTCTGTGATACCGCCAAGTGCGCTTACGACAACCACTACACTCTGTTTCTTAGCCTCATTTTCAACGATACGTTTTAAGCTGAGGATGCTTTTTACGGAACCAACTGATGTTCCGCCGAATTTTAATACTTTCATACGTTATTGAATTTTGCGTTGGTATTGTAATGCTCCCCCCGAAACGACCGGGGCCGAAGCAGAACTTGTGGGCAAAAGTACTAAATTTATAGCAAACTGCCAAAGAAAACTAAGAAAAAGTGGCATTTTGTAGGTGTTTTTCATTCTTTTGTAGTTTTTTATAGTTTAAAATACTCTCTATACATTATTATATATGATAAAAGCGTTAAATCTTCTCGAAAAGTTTGGAGGTTTCGGATAATTTGCGTACTTTTGCGGATGTTAAATTGAAACAGAAACAGATATAGATAAGCACAATGAAGTATTTATTATTCTCAGATATTCACGGCTGCTTGCCAGCCTTGGAAAAAGTTCTCGATTTCTTCGAGAAGGAAAAGTGTGATATGATGTGTATCATGGGTGACATCATCAACTATGGCCCGCGTAACAGAATCCCAGAAGGTATTGATCCTAAAGGGATTGTGGAACGACTGAATGATCTGGCTGACAAGATCGTTGCTGTCAGAGGCAATTGTGATGCAGAAGTAGATCAGATGCTCCTCGACTTCCCAATTATGGAAACCTATGCGCTGCTGGTAGATAATGGTAAGCGCTATCTCTTGACCCATGGACATATTTACAATAAGGATAATATGCCAAAGGGTCCTTACGATGCAATGATTTATGGCCATTCGCATCTTTGGGAACTGTCTCACAATGATGAAGGAAAAGCTATTGTCAACACGGGTAGCATCACCTTCCCTAAGGGTGGTAATGTGCCAACATTTGCTACACTGGAGAATGGTAAATTCACAATGTATCAATTAGATACATTCGAAGTGCTGGCAACTATGGAAGTATGAACTTCTCACTCATCACTTTCATAAAGCTAATCATAAAGTTCAAAGTTCAAATTTCAAAGTTAAAAGTAAATGATTCAGGAATATCAGATTAGAATTCTGCCAGAACAGGCAGCTAACGAGGAGGGCATCAAGCGTTATCTGGCTAAAGAAAAAGGATTGGATGCAAGAACCTTAAATAAGGTGCGTGTACTGAAACGCAGTATTGATGCCCGCCAGCGTACCATTTTTGTGAATCTGAAGGTACGTGCCTATATCAATGAGATGCCTCAGGATGATCAGTATGTCCATACGGAATATCCTGATGTAAGTTCGCGTCCGAGAGTCATTGTGGTAGGAGAGGGCCCCGGCGGTCTCTTTGCTTCCTTGCGTTTGATAGAGCTGGGATATCGCCCTGTTGTCCTGGAGCGTGGCAAGGACGTGCGTGAGCGTAAAAAGGACCTTTCCAACATCACCAAGACCCAGAAGGTGGATAGTGAGAGTAACTATTGTTTTGGTGAAGGTGGTGCAGGAGCGTATAGTGACGGTAAGCTTTATACCCGAAGCAAGAAGCGTGGTAGCGTGGATAAGATTCTGAATGTTTTCTGCCAGCATGGTGCCAATACGAACATCCTTGCAGATGCCCATCCTCATATCGGTACAGATAAGTTGCCTCGCGTGATAGAGAACATGCGCAATACGATTATCAATTGTGGCGGTGAGGTGCATTTTCAGACCAAGATGACTCGTTTTATCCTGGAGGGTGACCGTGTGATTGGGGTTGAAGCCGTCAACCTGGTAACAGGTGCTGAGGAGAATTATCGTGGACCGGTGATTCTTGCAACTGGTCATAGTGCCCGGGATGTCTATCGCTATCTGGCTTCTTCGAAGATTGAAATCGAAGCCAAGGGTATTGCCGTCGGTGTTCGATTGGAGCATCCTTCCCAGCTCATCGACCAGATACAGTACCACAACAGGAATGGCAGAGGAAAGTATCTTCCTGCAGCCGAGTATAGTTTTGTAACTCAGGTAGATGGACGGGGTGTGTACAGCTTCTGTATGTGCCCGGGTGGTTTTGTGATTCCTGCTGCTACAGGTCCTGAGCAGCTGGTGGTGAATGGTATGAGTCCTAGCAACCGTGGTACTGCCTGGAGTAATTCCGGTATGGTGGTAGAGACACATCCTGAAGATGTTGTTCAATCGGAAGAGGAATTGAAGGATCCTCTGGCTATGATGCATTTCCAGGAAAGGGTAGAGAAGCAGTGCTGGCAGCAGGCGAATATGAAGCAGACTGCTCCAGCGCAGCGTATGGCTGATTTTGTAAACAACCGTTTGAGCTATGATTTGCCAAAAAGCAGTTATGCTCCTGGTTTGATCAGCAGTCCGCTTCATTTCTGGATGCCATCTTTTGTTTCCAAGCGCCTGCAGGAAGGTTTTAAGACTTTTGGAAAGAATGCGCATGGTTTTCTCACCAATGAGGCAACATTGATTGCTATGGAAACCCGCACCTCTTCACCGGTCCGCATCGTACGTGACAGAGAAACCTTGATGCATGTCCGTATCCAAGGTCTCTTCCCATGTGGTGAGGGTGCCGGATATGCAGGTGGCATTGTCTCTGCAGGTGTGGATGGTGAACGCTGTGCAGAGATGTGTGCAGAGTATCTGAAGCAACAGTAAATGACCCTATCATGATCAAAGAACAAAAAAAGCAGGCAACAGAAGATTGTTACCTGCTTTTTTGTTCTTTGGATTTTCATTATCATTATTTGCTGAGATTGGCAATTGTTGCAATCATGGCAGCAATGCTGGAAAGACTACTACCCATGCTCATGGTTTCAGCCACAGTCATCTTGCGTTTCATCTTGGATGGAACGACAATCTCGCAACCAGGCTGCGCCTTGGCTCCATGTCCAACTTTAGCTACCTTGCCATTCATATAGATAATATAAGCCTTGCTCTTGTTGGCATCAGATGCAAATCCACCCGCTTCATCGATGTAACTGGCAATGCTCTTCCCCTTTTCATAGGCTACCGTATTGGCATACATCACAGAACCATTGATTTTCACGGTTCCATTGTATTGTGGAACAATCAACCGGTCACCCTCGCGCAAAATCATATCTGCATCACTGCCCGGATGCTTGAGCGCTTCGGCTAAGTCGATGCCTACAGGATATTCTTCAGGAACGCTGAACTTCAACAGATCAGCATTCTGTGCTTCTTTTGCAGTCTGGGTAATGGCACTGGCATTATTACTGCTTGCAGCCAACTGCAGAAGATTTTTCTGCTGTTGTTCTCTCTGCATTTTCAGAACAGCCTCCATGCGTGTTTTTTCAGCTTCGTTTGCCTTACGCATCAGGCGGGCACCCTTGATATATGCCTGTTCTGTGCTTCCTCCAGCCTTCTTGAAGAGATCGCTTAATCTGGCATTGCGGCGATCAAGCGTATAGGTGCCTCCAAACATCACTTCACCTTCAATCATCACGTTCTGCTGTTCCGTATAGGCTGGGCTCTTGCGGATGCTCACTTCATCGAAAGGCATCAGCTTGAATCCTGGTGTGCCATCCACCACGAAACCATCTTTCAGGGCGAGCGTGTAGGTCTTGGCTATAATGCTGTCTGGTCTTGTAGCTTTAGCGTCATTTACTCTTCGGCTTACCAGAACATTAATCGTTGAAGCCTTGTCGGTCAATCCACCAGCCTGCAGAACGAAATCCTCAATCGTTTCATTTTCTGCATATTGATAGATTCCCGGATATTGTACTTCTCCGCGGATGGTGAGCGTTCTCTCTGAAATCTTTTCCTGTCTTGTCGGAATGAAAAGGACATCATTTTCCTTGAGTGGAATGTCAGCCACAGTACCATTCATCACGCCTGCAATATCTACAGCTATTACTTCCAGTGATCTGTCAGATTTCATTCGGTGCATGACGGCACGTGCCGTAAAGGCATCCTCTGTCAATCCTTCTGCGTGTTCTACCAATGTGCGGACACTGTTGATCTGCTCTCCTAGATTGTACATACCTGGCCGGAAGACGGCTCCCTTGATTTCTACGGTGTTGCTGTAGCGGGGGAGAATGGAATCTACGCTTACAGAATCGCCATCGTCGATATGGAAACTGGAGAAATCGAATTCCTCTACGTTATATACAGAATAGTCTCTGCCAGTCTTGCGATGGATGCGAACTGATTTCTTGTAAGCATCTCCTGTGAATCCGCCGGAATATTTCAGAAGAGAGTTCACGCTCTCATTTTTCTTCATTTCATAAATCATCGGGCGCTTTACCTTTCCGGTAATCGTAACCAGACAGTCGTAGGCTCCCACAACGATGACATCATTATCTGCCAGACGTACATTGCCGGTCAGTTTGCCATTGAGAATATAATCATAGATATCTACCACGGTAACCAGTTTGTTATGGCGATAAACCTTGATGTTTCGCAATGTACCCAAGTCGTTGGTGCCACCTGCCATATAGAGTGCGTGGAAAACGGTGGCAAAGGCAGATAGGGTATAGGTGCCTGGAGTTTTTACTTCGCCCATCACATTGACCATAATGGTCTTGGTTTGTCCTACAGTGAGTTTTATCTTGCTCGAACGGTATCTGCTACCCAGCGTATTGCGAAGTCGGGCATTTGCCTGAGCTACGGTCAAGCCAGCTACCGATACAGGTCCAAATCCTTCGATGGTAACTTCGCCATCAGGAGAAACGGTGCTTTCTATGGTTTTCTGCGATGCACCATAGATGTCAATGATAACCGCATCTCCAGGTCCTAGGCGATAGTTCTGTGGAGTGGCTATATTCATATTTGGCTCGAAGCTCAACTCTTTGTTATTGAAGATGTCTCTTCCGAAAACCTTCTTGATTTTCGCTTCCCGTTCAGCAAGGAGACGTTTGATCATCATCGCCGTATCTGGAATAATCCCATCCATCTCGTTCAGGAAATCCATATACTCCTCGTCATCCTCATCGAAAGTATGCTTGTACTGATCATCCTTCTGTGCAGTGATGCGATAGTTGCTGTAGTTCTTCGATTCTTCGCTGATACCCTTACCATAATCTTCACGGGTTTTACCGTTGTTGGTACGAAGACGGGAGGTTTCCTTCCCTTGCAGTTGTGCCGAAGAGCTAGTTACACCACCTTGTTTCATCTGGCGCTGATACTTGTCTCTTACCCGTCGAATCTGGGAGATATCTACACCCTGCTGCATCAGTTTGGTAACTATCTGAGCATTCGATGAACCTTTTTCATGCTCTCTCACTACCAGGCTCATCACCTGATCGTCTGTCATGGTGGATGTCTGGGCAAAGGCTGAACCCGCTGCCGTCACAAGCAGAAGGAAGAGGATGAACTGTTTCCTCATTTTATTTATCTTCATCTTCATGATTTTCCTATTCATTTATGATCCTATAACTAGCTATTTATTATATAATAACTCATTTTTACGAAATTTGTTGCAAAGATACGAAAAAAAAAGTAATATACAATGAAAATAACCGGGAATTAGAATGACCGGGAATACCGGAAATGACAATGACCGAAAATTTGCAACCCGCTAGGCGTTTCGGCGGATTTGCAATCCGCCGTTAAAAAAAACGTCCTAACCTCTTTGGCTTTGCGGATTTGTAATCCGCATTACGATGCTGTAGTTAATCATACTCTGTTCTGTGTTTAAGAGTTCTTAGAAATCACAACTACCCGGAAACTCCTGTTTTCAGCCCCGATTCTGGGTCTTCATTGATGACCGGCGCCTGCCATCATTTAAGCCCCGCCCCGGTCTTCATAGATGACCGGTTTTCGGCACAATAGGCTGTTCCTTCGATTGCTGGTGCAAAGGTACGAAGATTTTCGGCATCTACCAAATTTTTGCATGTGATAAGGAGCGATTTTCTGCAAAACACTTACGATTTGAAACTTCGTTAAAAAACAAACTCTTTTTTTTATGGGGCGCATCTCTATGTTTTTGCGGTATCGAAAACTATGTTTTGCGATATAAATCAGCATATTACAAAGTAATACCGATTATAGGGAAACGTATTCAGTATTCAGTTTTCAGTTTTTTTCGCTCTTGTTACCATCCTATATATCTGTCTCTTATACACATCTGACGC
>ERZ1026848.1030-NODE-1030-length-15046-cov-5.445334_pt1 | contig 15046 bp, 10 predicted proteins | sample MGYA00380154_ERZ1026848 | MGnify/ENA primary metagenome ERZ1026848 (study PRJEB33269, sample SAMEA4719790) | human gut metagenome | biome: human-associated habitat; feature: organic feature; material: feces | place: Cameroon | collected 2013-10 ...
GTCCTAAAAATTTCATGGAATTTGATATATCTTCGCCATACGTTTTGCGCAATTTCAGCGAAACGCTCAGGTTGTTTTTCCAACACGGCATGGTGAGTGAAAACGTGATATTTCCTTTGAATCAAAGGCTGAACGACGGCATGAAGCAGTCGTTTAATGATACGATTTTCCATGGTGGAGAAGTGGTAATTGACGAACAGGCAGGACAGAAGAAGATGCGAATGAAGGTAGGGGATACAAGTTTGCCCTTTATGACATGGAGTGCGGGGCAAAAGGAGTTTATGCCTTTGCTAATGGCGTTTTACTGTCTTACAGAGCCTATGGCGAAAAGCATCAACGGCAATCAATACGAGTATATGGTGGTGGAAGAACCCGAAATGGGATTGCATCCAAGAGCCATTCAATCGGTAATCATACAGATTCTTGAACTGATTAAGATGGGCTACAAGGTGATTGTATCGACACATTCGCCTGTGCTGCTGGAATTTGCTTGGACGTTTAAAATGCTGCAACAATTTCCGCAGGAGGTGAGAGAACAGGCACTATGTGAACTGTTTGATGCCAGTTTAGATAGCAATGTGGGCGAAATCGTGAAAGGTGCTGTTAGCAAAGATGTGCGAACATTCTACTTCTCCCACACAAAAGAGGGCGTAGTCACCGATGATATTAGCTCTCTTGATGTGGCAAGTGAAAATATGGGCGAGGCAGAATGGGGAGGTTTGTCGCAGTTTGCTTCAAAGGCATCGGAGGTGGTGTCGAAGTATATGGCAGAGTATGGCGAAGACTGATTTTCAATTGGCAGTAGAGCAAACGGCAGAGGTGTCGGTTGCATACGAGCCCGGGCTTCGTGCACTGAGAAGGGCAGAGGTTGGCAAGGTGGTGGCTTCTGACGGTAGCCGTTTGGACGGCAGTTTAAATATTGATGATGCTGTGGCTCAACTTTATCCGAACGAGAATCGTTGGGATTATGCCATTGGGTATGTTCAAAAGGTTTATTTTGTGGAGATTCACCCTGCCTTTACTGGTGAAGTGCCAAAAATGATAGCAAAACTCAATTGGCTGAAATTGTGGCTAAAAGCAAAAGCTCCAAAAATAGATACATTACCCAAAAGCGCACCGGCTTATCATTGGGTGCAATCAGGGAAAAGTGCCATATTGCCTCATTCGCGAGAAGCGAAATTACTGGCAAAATATGGGCTGAAGCCAAAGCCTGTTTTGAGGCTGAAATGATAACCCCCGCAGATTTGGGTTAAAACGTTTTGAATCCGCTTTGAAAAATTGCGTATGGGCAATTTTGGGGCGGATTTTTCGTTATTATTATGGATAATGGTTATCTTTGTATGTTATGAAGAAGATTTTTTTACTCATCATAGTGGCTGTGCTGGCTTCGGTATCGGGGTGGGCACAGGTGTCGTTTGTGGGCGGCTCGCACGAGGTTTACGACTTGATTCCTGAGAAAAATACGGGTTTAAACCACATTTTTGTGCTTTACAACACGCAGGGCGTGGGAATGCAGTATCGGGCGACGAGCGATACGCCTGTGGTGTGGTATAGTTTTGGTAGCCAAGGTGGGGGATATGCCGAGGAAATTTCGGGTATCACTACCGATGGTCGCACCACTACGCTTGCGCAAGTGGTTGCCGGGCAGGGCTATATCATTGAGGAAGGCACTAATCGCACCTACGTTTGGGTGGTGAATTATGCCGACCACTATTTGCGCTTCAACAGCATTTCTGCCATTGCGCCAGAGGATTGTGGCACTGCCACGCTGAGCATCGATGGATCCGCCGATGAAATATCGTACTTCACCATTACTGGTGTGAGAAGGGTGCTGAACCGTGAAATTAAGTTGAATTTCCGTACGCTCGTATGGGACGAAACCGCCGTTCAATGGACACAGGTGGATACCACCAACGTGCTCACATCGGTAAAACCACAGTTGGTGATTACTGCTCCGCTGTGCAACACCACATTCCATATCAGTGGCGACCGTTTCCTCAAATTTTGGAATGAGGAAGTGGAAATGGAGAGCGACACTTACACCACCACAGCCGTGGATGTTCGCACCACTGCCATCAAGCAAAAGCGCAACGACGGCACCGATGAGAGCGACGACGAAGACAGCAGTGAAGGCGGCGAAGGTGGCGAAAACACCGATGAAAGCGAGGAATTGGGCGGTTCGGCTCCTGCCACGGTGACATTTAAGGCGTATTGCACCGACGCCGTTGACCACAAAGAGTGGCAAAAGGCACTCGACCCTGATTTTCAGAGCATAGAGGCGCGCTTCAACGATGATGAAGTGGAGCAAACCTTCAACACCACAGGCACATCGTATTGGCGCTTTGTGGGCACGAACCTGCAAGGCGGTTGCGAGGCATACGGTCCCACCTACACCGTACACATTGGCGAAAGCGAATTGGTTTGCCCAAATGTGTTCTCTCCAGGTTCAACAGAGAGCGTGGGCGACATTTGGAAAGTGAAGCATAAGTCGATTGTGGAATTTCATTGCACAATCTTCAACACTTGGGGCAACAAGATATTTGAATTTAGCAACCCCGACGACGGTTGGGACGGCAAATATCGCGGCAAATTGGTGAGCACAGGCGTGTATTACTACGTGATTCAAGCACGAGGTGCCGACGACAAAGTGTATAAGCTCAGCGGCGACATCAACATTCTCCGCTACCGCAAAAACGCTATGAAAAGCGGCACTACCGTAGTGGAATAAAGAACGATTTGAAATAAACGTAAAACAAGGCTGTGCCGCTATCGATGGTGGCACAGCTTTGTTTTAGGTAGGGGAGATGGTGATGGATACTCGGAGCACTCGGAGCACTCGGAACACTTCGCTCTAACATCTAACATCTAATTTCTAACATCTTTCTAACCTCTAATTTCTGATTTCTGACTTCTTTTTGTAACTTTGCAAATTATGATTTTCAACGGGAAAGAAACTGAATGTGTGAGTGTGCTTGGCGCACGTGTCCACAATCTGAAAAACATAGATGTGGATATTCCACACTACAAGCTCACCGTGATTACGGGGCTGAGTGGTAGTGGAAAATCGTCGTTAGCGTTCGACACTATTTTTGCCGAAGGACAACGCCGATATTTGGAAACATTTTCTGCGTACGCGCGAAATATGCTCGGCGTGCTCGAACGCCCTGATGTTGACAAGATCACGGGGCTTAGCCCAGTGATTTCGATAGGGCAGAAAACCACCAACAAAAATCCTCGCTCCACCGTGGGCACCTCTACAGAGGTTTACGACTATTTGCGACTGCTTTTTGCGCGTGCCGCCGATGCCGTGAGTTACACCTCTGGCGAGCGTATGGTGAAATACTCCGTTGAAAAGATACTTTCTCTGATTCTCGACAAGTACGACGGCAAAAAAATCTACATTCTGGCGCCACTGGTGAAGAATCGCAAAGGCCACTACAAAGACCTTTTCGAGCAATATAGGAAGAAGGGCTATATCAACGTGCGTATCGATGGCGAATTGCGCGAAATCACATTCGGCATGAAGCTCGACCGCTACAAGAATCACACTGTGGAACTGGTGATCGATCGCTTGAAGGTGGCGCGAAAGGACGAAAAGCGCCTTAAAGATACCGTGGAACTGGCGTTCAGGCAGGGCAAAGACCAACTGCTTATCCTCGACGCCGCCACCGATGAAATATCCTATTACAGCAAGACGCTGATGGACCCATCAACGGGGCTTTCGTACCTCGATCCGGCTCCGCACAACTTCTCGTTCAACTCGCCACAGGGCGCTTGCCATAAGTGCAAGGGACTGGGTTATGTGAACCTCGTTGACCGCGAGAAAATCATGCCCGACATGTCGCTCTCCATCAAAGAAGGGGGAGTGCTGCCTTTGGGAAAATATAAAAACTCGCTGGTGTTTTGGCAAATTGCCGCCATTTGTGAAAAATATGGCTGCGACATCAACACGCCATTGTCGGAACTTCCAGAAGAAGCCCTCGACGACATCATGAACGGCACCGACGAACGGCTCAACATCAAAACCGAAACGCTGAGCACCAACAACTATTTCCTCACCTACGACGGACTGGTGAAGTATATCGAACTTCAGCAAGACGAATCGGCAGGCTCAAAGGCGCAGAAATGGGCAGGGCAGTTTTATTCGCGTTGCGTATGCCCTGAATGTGGTGGCGCGCGCTTAAACAAGGAGGCTTTGCACTTCTTCATCAACGGCAAAAATATTGCGCAGCTTGCGAGTATGGACATCAGCGAACTGCGCGACTGGCTCGGCGATTTGCACAACCACATGGAACCGAAAAAGTGGAAAATTGCCGATGAAATCGTGAAGGAAATCCTTAGCCGACTGAATTTTATGCTTGATGTGGGTTTGGATTATGTGTCGCTCAACCGCTCGTCGGCTTCGCTCTCTGGTGGTGAAAGCCAGCGCATCCGTTTGGCCACTCAAATAGGCTCGCAACTGGTGAATGTGCTTTACATTCTCGACGAGCCGAGCATCGGTCTGCATCAGCGCGACAGCGAACGCCTCATAGCGTCGCTGAAAAAACTGCGCGACGAGGGCAACACCGTGATAGTGGTGGAGCACGACAAAGACATGATGCTCAATGCCGATTATATTGTGGATATAGGCCCGAAAGCGGGGCGTAGAGGCGGTAATGTGGTGTTTGCGGGCACTCCTAAGCAAATGCTCAAAGAAAGCACGCTCACCGCCGATTATTTGAGCGGATTGAAGAAGATAGAAATTCCGAAGGTGCGCCGTTCGGGCAATGGCGACGTGATAAGGCTTCGTGGCTGCAATGGACACAACCTCAAGAATGTGGACGTGGACTTCCCTTTGGGCACGTTTATTTGCGTGACAGGCGTATCGGGCAGCGGTAAATCGTCGCTGGTCAACGGCACACTTCAGCCCATCATCAGCCAAAAGCTGTATCGCTCGCTCACCGAGCCGCTCCCTTACAAGAGCATCGAGGGCTTGGAGCATATCGACAAGGTGGTGACCGTTGACCAGTCGCCACTGGGTCGCACGCCGCGCTCCAATCCCGCCACTTACACAGGTGTGTTTACCGACATTCGCAATTTGTTTGTGAACCTGCCAGAGTCGAAGATTCGTGGTTACAAGCCCGGACGTTTCTCATTTAACGCCAAGGGCGGCAGATGTGAGGTTTGTAATGGAAATGGCTATAAAACGGTGGAAATGAATTTTTTGCCCGATGTGCTCGTGCCATGTGAGGTGTGTGGCGGAAAGCGCTATAACAGAGAGACTTTGGAGGTGAAATTCAAGGGGAAATCGATTGCTGATGTCCTCGACATGACGATAAATCAAGCCGTAGAGTTTTTCGATGCAATTCCTGCGATTCTCAACAAGATAAAAGTGCTACAAGAAGTAGGGTTGGGCTACATCAAACTCGGTCAACCGTCGAGCACACTTTCGGGCGGAGAATGTCAGCGTGTGAAACTCGCCGCCGAGCTCTCGAAAAAAGACACAGGTAAAACGCTCTACATTCTTGATGAGCCAACAACCGGTCTGCACTTTGAAGATATTAAGATACTTTTATCGGTGCTTGATAAATTGGTCCAAAAGCGAAATACGGTAATTACCACCGATCACAATTTAGATGTGATTAAGTGCGCCGACTATATCATTGACCTCGGGCCAGAGGGTGGCAGAAATGGCGGACAAATCGTGGCTTTTGGCACTCCAGAGGAGGTGGCAGAGAATCCAAATTCAATCACTGCCCGATTCCTGAAAACAGAATTATCAGAAAAATGACGCTGTTTTTGCGTCAGAAAATTCAAAATTCACCGATTTTTGCGTGATTTGAAGCAGTAAAAAGCCGTTTTGGTGTCCTTACAGGGCTGTGTGGCGCATATTCGCCGTAAAAAACCACCTATTTTACATTTTTCTGAAGCATCAAGCAGTTTACATGTTTGCATACTGTATCATGTGGTGTAACCTATTTGTTTGTCAAAAGGTTACGCCATATATTTTTGCCATGGATTACCCTCTGAGAATTGATTAGAATTTGATTTTGTGAACGAATTATGGATTTGATTGAAAAAAATGGCAGGAGAATGAGTTGAGCGAAAACACCGCAGAAAATGGTAAAATTACCGCCGCGTGTTTGTGAATTTAAATTACAAAATCCACCGATTAATTCGTAAAACTACATCGTGTTTTGCAAAATGAAATAGACTGTTTTCGTTTGTTTTTCGGTTTGCGTTTTGAAAGCGGAATGGTGTGCTGGAGAATTAACGATTAAGTCGTTTACAAACGCATCAAAAACAAGGGTTAACAATTATTTACAATAAGTGTAAATCGCTAAAATCCAATTAAATAAATGTAAAACTATAAAGTTGTGATTTATGGTGATTTTTGTGTTAGGATGGGTGATTTGTCACAAAGTATGGTTTGATATAAAGTAATATATTGTGTGTCAGCCTAATAATATAAATAAATTAAAGTTGTAATATAATATAATTGTGAAATGTGGATTTTGGATATGCGAATCGGGTGTTTTGAATGTTGAATTAGGTATTTTGGCTGTTTATTTTACGATACTCACTATTTACAAATTCATTGTTTAGATTTACGTTGATAAATTTGTGTTTTTAAATAATTGTTTATACATTTGCAAACTCAATTTTTAGTAGATTTTTACTGTTTGCAATTATGGACATAGTTTCTCGCCTAAAATTTTTCTTAAGTCATAACGGAATTTCTAATTCCACATTCGCCGACACTTGCGATATTCCTCGTCCCACTCTATCGCAGCTGCTCAATGGGCGCAACAAAAAAGTAAGTGATGAACTCATCACTAAAATTCATAATGCCTATCCAGCTCTTAATATAATGTGGCTTATGTTTGGCGACGGAGATATGTTTGTTCCAAATGCGAACTCTATGCCCTCGCCCACCGTGGTTCAACCCTCTGAGAATTTAGAAAATTCCACGGCATCGGAAGTTGGTCAGGAATCTCGCACACCCTATATGACCTCTATTTCATTCGGTGATGATGAGTCGTCGTATCAGCCCACCACACCGCCACCCACGCCTGTGGCGGCCATCTCGGCAGCCTTGCAAACTATGGCGAAAAAAACTACTAAACCAGCAGTGGAAAAAGGCGTGAATGTAGCACCTGTGGAGCGCCGTGTGACTTCAATCATGGTATTCTATAGTGATAACAGCTTCGAGGAATTTATCCCCCGTAGCAGCCGCTAAGCATCATTCTCAGGAATACTCCTATCAAAATCTATCATATATGCCTGATTTCAGGCGGTGAAATCGAAGAAAAGGCCCAAAAGCAATCGCTTTTGAGCCTTTTCTGATTTCTTATAGTGTGGACTGTGGATAAAAACGACCGTAAAGCCGTTTTAATCCCTTGTGAGGGCGCAAAAGGTGGTCGGGTGGGTTACACCTCCATTCCGCCGATTAATTCGCGCACGCTCGCTATTTGGTGGCGTTTCAAATAATCTTCAATGTAGTCGATTGCCTTCACCGTCACTTGTGGGTCAACGAAGTTGGCTGTGCCAATCTGCACGGCGGTGGCACCGGCAAGGAGGAATTCGATGGCATCGCGGCCACTTGCAATGCCACCAAGTCCCACAACAGGCACTTTCACGGCGTTAGCTACCTGCCAAACCATTCTCACCGCAATAGGGCGAATGCAAGGTCCCGACAAGCCGCCTGTGATGGTAGAGAGCATTGGTTTGCGCTTCTCCACGTCGATAGCCATGCCCAGGAAGGTGTTGGTGAGCGACACGGCATCAGCGCCAGCTGCCTCCACGGCGCGTGCTATCTCGGTGATGTCGGTCACGTTTGGCGTGAGTTTCACAATCATTGTGCCGTCGTAGGCTTTGCGTACGGCGCTTGTCACGCTCTCCGCACCGCTGCATGTGGTGCCGAATCCCATACCGCCCTGCTTCACGTTGGGGCAAGAGATGTTGATTTCCACGGCTGCCACTTTATCAAGAGGGCTGAGTTTTTCGCACACAGCCACATAATCGTCGATGCACGAACCGCTCACATTCACTATCACTCGTGTGTCAAGGTCTTTGATACGGGGATAAATGTGCTCGATGAAGTAATCCACGCCCTTATTCTGTAGCCCTACAGCGTTGAGCATACCGCTTGGGGTTTCTGCCATACGAGGATAAGGGTTGCCCTCGCGATGGTGGAGCGTGGTGCCCTTTACAATGATGCCTCCAAGGCGGTTCAAATCGATAAAATCGGCGAATTCTTCGCCATATCCAAAGGTTCCCGATGCTGTCATAATCGGGTTTTTCAACTTCAGTTTTCCAATTTCAACGCTTAAATCTACCATTTCAATCGATTTATATTAAATACAGGACCTTCTTTACATACACACACATGACCGCTGTCGGCGGTGTCTTCCACGCAGCACAAACAAGCGCCCAAACCGCAAGCCATCATGTTTTCGAGCGACACCTCGCAGTCGATGCCCTTGCTCTTGGCAATGGCAGCCACGGCTTTCATCATGGGTTGAGGGCCGCAGCAGGCGATGTGGTCGATGGGGGAATTGAGGATGGAATGTTGGGTAACGAATCCCTTTTCGCCCTCTGAACCGTCTTCGGTGGAGATATACACCTCGCCCCAACGCTTAAACTCGTCGAGCAGCAGCAAGTCGGCGGCAGAGCGTGCGCCAAGCAGAAATCTCACCTTTTTGCCAAGTTTAGAGAGCACTTTGCCCAGTTGGAGCAATGGAGCGACGCCCACGCCGCCACCTATGAGCATCATTTCGCCAGCGAACGAGCTGCTGAAGCCGTTGCCAAGTGGCATCACAAGGTTGAGCGTTTCGCCCACTCGTGTTGCCAAAAGCGATGCTGTGCCCTCGCCAGCCTTGCGTATGAGCAGCCAGAGCTGATTTCGCTCTTCATCCACATAGCAGATGGAGATAGGACGGCGGAGGAAAGTGGTTTTTGAATGAGGAACTTCCACCTGAACAAACTGTCCGGGGTGCGTGTCAGGCATCGTGCCTGATTGTGGAGTGAGTTTGAGCAGTCCGTAAAGAGGGGAGATGCTCAGATTTTCGCTCACTATAAAATCCATTTCAGTCATTGTCTTGATAGCATAATTAATGGTTGCTGCACAAATTTACGAAATAGTTTTCATTCCATTTCAAAAATCGCCAATATTTATTTGCGCGTATGGCAGGCATGGGGCGGTTGTTGGTGGGGAATACTATTTTTGCTATTCGTAACAAATTGTTAGTAATCAAAATGATAGCATTGGTCTGAAGTGATGGTAAGTTAAATTCGTGATTCATCATAACGTAGGGACATGCCTTTGGCATGTTTCCTGTGTGTTGACGCATTGTCGATTTGCTATTGAAACATGCCGAAGGCATGTCCCTACGTTTGGGCGTTATCGTTTTTGGGGGCACAGTCCATTACCGCCATTCTATTTGCGCATTCCTTCGATGATGTTTAGCATTTTGATGGTGGCTTGGAAGGCGGCTTCTATCTGGTCCACCTCCAGACCGCGCGTTTTGATGATGTGGCCATTGTAGTTCCAGGTGATGTTGGTCATCACCAGCGCGTCGGTGCTGCCGTGGGGGGGGATGCTCACCGTGTAGTTGGTGAGGCGAGGCATTTCTCGTTTCAGGTTGTCTTTGTAGATTTTCTTCACCGCTTTGATAAACGCGTCGAACTGGCCATCGCCGAATGCACTTTGTTCGTATTCCTTGCCCTCGATTTCGAGTTTCACCGCGGCTGTAGGGTGCAAGCCGTGCGACATGGTGAGCGAGTAGTTCACAATTTTCACCTTGTTGATCACCGTGTCGCGCTTCACGATGTCGGCAACGATGTAGGGCAGGTCGTCTTGCGTCACAATCTCCTTTTTATCGCCCAATTGAACGATTCTTTCGGTCACTTTCTGCACGTATTTCTTGCCCAACTGAATGCCCAGTTCCAACAAATTCTCGGTGATGCTTGCCTCGCCCGATAGTTTACCAAGGGCGTATTCACGTTTGCGGCCGAAGCGTTCGGGCAGCAGACTGTTGTAGTAGAGTTCGTTTTTTCTGTCGCCGTCGGCATGTACGCCAGCGGTCTGTGTAAACACATTCTCGCCGATGATAGGCTCGTTTTGCGCCACCACCACACCCGAAAACGATTCCACAATATGGCTCACGGTGTAGATTTGCTTTTCGTCGATGCCTGTGGTCATGTGTAGCATATCGTGCACCATAGGCACCACCGAAGCCAGCGGAGCATTGCCGGCGCGTTCGCCCAGTCCGTTGATGGTGCAGTGAATGCCCTTGATGCCCACCAATCCGGCAGCAAAAGCGTTGCTTGTGGCAAGGTCGTAGTCGTTGTGGGCGTGGAAGTCGAAATGCAGAGCAGGGTAGCGGTTCACCATACGCTTGCAGTATTCATACACCTGGTTAGGATTCATGATGCCAAGCGTGTCGGCAAGCATAAATCGCTCAATGGGCAGGTGCTGAAGCGTGTCCATCAGTTTATACACATAGTGCTTAGAGGCGCGTATGCCATTCGACCAGTCCTCAAGATACAGATTCACCTTCAGCCCCTTGGCGTGCGCCAAGTTCACTTCCCTCACGATGTCGGCGCAGTGCTGTTCGAGCGTTTTGCCCAGTTGGAGGTTGCAGTGCCTTTCCGATCCCTTCACCAGCAGATTAATCACCTTGCCGCCCACTTTGTTCACCCATTCCACCGATTTACCACCGTCGATAAATCCCAGAATTTCGATGCGCGCGAGTTGGCCATTGTCGGCAGCCCATTGGCAAATCGCCTTTGCCGACTCGAATTCACCGATGGAAACGTGGCAACTGCCAATCTCGATGCGAGGCACACGCAGATTGGTGAGCAGCATACGCGATATGCTCAACTTCTCAGCTGTAGAGAAGCTCACACCAGAGGTTTGCTCGCCATCACGCAGTGTGGTGTCGAGAAGCTCGATATGCCCAACAGCCTCGTTAGGCTTCGGCCTTGTGTCAAGTATTTTACCAAACAGTGAACTCATAAATTACCCCACAAAGTTACTATTTTTTTAGTAAAATACACATAGGGGGGGAGAAGTTAAAGAAGAGAAGTTAAGAAGTTAAAGAAGTTAAGACGATACCTTCGCCTTTTGAAATGATGGGCGTTTTTTTTTTTGGGGGGGGCTCGTCTGACCTGTCCGACCAGTCTGACCAGTCTGACTTGTCCGACTCGTCCGACTCGTCTGACTTGCCGGGCTTGTCTGACTGGTTGGGGGGGCTCTGGTTTGGTGCCTTGTTGGCTTTCTTTGAGGGGGAATTTATTCTTGGAGGAATGGGAAAACGCCGCCGCACAGGTCGTAGAAGCGTTTGAAAAGGGTTTTGAGCTTCTCTGTTACGCTGAGTTTCTTCGCTTCTCTGCTGTTGCCGGCTCCAAAGAGGGGCATAGGGGGCAATATGCTCGCAATGCCTGTGCCCGATTCCCGAATTTCACCATCACGGAACGCCTGTTGCAGAAATTCTATCGTAAGTTCGGGTTTCAGTTTTTCCGAAGAAATGAGTTCCTGCACCTCATTGGTGAGTTTTTGGCGCACATACATAGCCCATTCGTCGTTGATGTTGCTTCCTGCCGATGCATTTCTTACAAACTGCATAATCAGGTCTTCCTTGTCGCGAAGGTCGGGTGTGGCGGCTATTGATTTCCTGATTTTCACCTCAAGTTCGGTGTCGTGCTTTGAATCGCCATTCTTCTGCGCCACGAGGAACAGGATGAAGTCGATGTTGATTTCCACCGATTTCACCAGCTCAATTTCAAACACGATGTCGTCGTTCACATCGGCGGCTTCAACCTTTATCCTACGGCGATATTTTTCGTATAAGTCGAGGTAAATGCCTTGATAATCTTTGAATTGCTCGTCGGTCAGAATTTCTTTGCCATTAAATTGGTCGAAACTTTGCAAGATGTTGCGCAATCGCAGAATTGCGCCCCACAGCCTGATAAACTCCTTCTCCGCCTTTTCGCCAATAATCATTTCGCTCAGAGGGAAATTAACCAGCAAATCATCTTTCACGAATGATTGATAGCCGCGCACGTCTGTGCCATCATCTTTCGTGTAGCCAAAGTAGTATTCGTCGAACGTTTTCATCAGCACCAGTCCGCCAGCCTCCTTGTCGCCAAAGAGTTCGAGAGCCGCATTGGTGGCGTGTTCAAGGTTGCGGAAGCAAACTATGTTGCCAAAGCTTTTTATGCTGTTCAAGATGCGGTTGGTGCGCGAATAAGCCTGTATCAAGCCGTGCATTCTCAGGTTTTTATCCACCCAAAGCGTATTGAGCGTGGTGGCGTCAAATCCGGTGAGGAACATATTCACCACTATGAGCAAATCAATCTCACGATTTTTCATGCGCAGCGACACATCTTTATAATAGTTTTGGAATTTCTCAGCCGAAGTGTCGTAGCTCGTTCCAAACATTTCATTATAGTCGGCAATGCACATATTCAGGAAATCGCGGCTCGATTGGTCGAGGTCTTCGGTGCTTTCAGAATTTTCGTCAGCCCCAAAGTCTTCTTCCGCCTCATTGGGCGCATAGCTGAAAATGGTGGCAATCTTCAGTTGCCGATTTGAGGGAAGCGCTTCCATTTGTCGCTTAAACTCTGTGTAGTAGAGTTTCACAAACGGAATGCCCGCCACAGCGAAAATGGAGTTGAAGCCTTGCAGTTTGGTTTTCACCTTCTGTTCTTCCACATCCTTTTTTGCGCTTGCCACCTCGCTGATATTGGTGAGTTTGCTGAAATCGTAGTGCTGATAATTGCGCTTCGTTTTTTGTGCGAAGTGGTCGAGAATGTATTTTGTGATAAAACTGATTCGCTTAGGGTCTTTGAGAATCTTGTCTTGGTCGATGGCAGGCACCGATTCCTGCTTGATTTCGTCGTCGGGGCGCAGCGTGCGGATATAATCCACACGGAATGGCAGCACATTGCCGTCGCGAATGGCATCCACAATGGTGTAGCTGTGCAGGCGGTCGCCAAAAGCGCCCTCGGTGGTGGTGAACTCCACGTTGCGTATGACACTGGCATTGTCGGGGAATATCGGTGTGCCTGTGAAGCCGAACATGTGGTATTTCTTGAATTTCTTCACAATGGCCTTGTGCATATAGCCAAACTGCGAGCGGTGGCACTCGTCGAAAATCATCACCACGTGTTGGTTGTAAATCTTGTGCAGCGGGTTTCGTGAAATGAAATTGCTCAGCTTTTGAATGGTGGTGATAATGATGCGGCAATTCTCGTCGTTGAGCTGGCGAGTGAGTACAGCGGTAGAGGTGTTGGAGTTGGCTGCGCCCTTCTCGAAGCGGTCATACTCCTTCATAGTTTGATAGTCGAGGTCTTTGCGATCGACCACAAAGAGCACCTTGTCGATTTCCTCCATGCCCGATGCCAAGCGAGCCGTCTTGAAAGAAGTGAGCGTTTTTCCCGAACCGGTGGTGTGCCAAATGTAGCCACCGCCCTCACGCTTGCCCCAATCGCGCTGGTAGCTTGCGGTGCGTATGCGCTGAATGATGCGCTCCGTGGCGGCAATCTGGTAAGGGCGCATCACCATCAGCATTTCCTCGACGGTGAACACGCAGTATTTGGTGAGCACATTCAGCAGCGTGTGCTTGGAGAGAAACGTCTGTGTGAAGTTGATGAGGTCGCGTATGGGCTCATTGTCGAGCAATGCCCAGTATGAGGTGAACTCATACGAATTGCTCGTTTGCTTCTTGCTGCCCTTGCCCTGTTGCTTCACATGGCAGTAGCGAGTGGTGTTGCTGTAATATTTAGTGAGTGTGCCATTCGAGATGACGAAAATCTGCACAAACTCAAACAGTCCGCACCCAGCCCAAAACGACTCACGGTTGTAACGCCGAATTTGGTTGAAGGCTTCGCGCACCTCCACACCACGGCGCTTGAGCTCCACATGCACCAGTGGCAAGCCGTTGACCAGGATTGTTACGTCGTAGCGGTTATCGTGGCTGCCGCCCTCTGGCACATACTGGTTGATTACCTGCAGCGAATTGTTGTGGATATTCTCTTTATCGATGAGATACACGTTCAGAAACGAGCCATCGTCGCGAGTGAGCACCTTTTTATGGTCTTCTTGAATGGTGTGGGTTTTTTCCACGATGCCCTCGTTGGGGTTGCCGAGGTGCTGTTTGAAAAACGCTGTCCACTCCTTGTCGGTGAACTGCATTTGATTGAGTTTTTCGATTTGCGTGCGCAGGTTGGATATCAAGTCGGCTTCACACTTGATAGGCAGATATTCGTAGGCTTGGCGCTGAAGTCGCTTGATGAAATCGGCTTCCATAGCCGCTTCGCTTTGGTATTGGGCAGAGCTGTAATCGCCTGCTTCAAATTCGGCAACCACGGTCGATTCCGTGTTTTCTGAAATCATGTCGTATTTCATAATCAATGCTATTTTAGGTTGTTTTTTTTTAGATAGGATTGGTCCGACCTGTCCGACGAGTCTGATTAGTCTGATTAGTCTGATTAGTCGGATTTTTTGGTGGGTGGATTTATGCTTTGGTGGGTGCGGTATTGTGTGCGGGCTGCATACATTTGCTCGCGGATACCGCCTTTTTGCAGGAATTGGTTTTGCTGGCTGTCAATCAGGCGGCGAAGCATGTAGGTGGCTTGATTGATGAGCGTGATACACAGATTGCAGAATTCCTCTGCGTTCATTGCCGAAGCATATTCTGTGGGGTTGTTCAAAAAATCGTCACTTTTAAGATTCTCTCGCAGTCGGATAGTGCGAGGATGATTCTTGTGCCATTGCGGCAATTTGTTCTGTCGGAGGAAGTCCTCATAGTCGAGCAGTAGTTCCTCTAACGAAGCTTTTGCCACGTTGGTGAGCTTGATTTCGGTTTCGCTCGATGTGGTCGATGCCACGCTACCCTCTGCTATGTTCTGTTTACCGCTACGAGCCGCTTGCTCTATTTGGTCGCGCGTGCGGCTTCCAGCCCTGATATATTGCTTGGCAAATATCATCGTTAGGTCGTAGATGATTTCACTCAAGCGATATACCCTGAGATTGCGATATCCTCCTTTATTTTCCAGAAAC
>ERZ1026848.1034-NODE-1034-length-15018-cov-8.820223_pt1 | contig 15018 bp, 8 predicted proteins | sample MGYA00380154_ERZ1026848 | MGnify/ENA primary metagenome ERZ1026848 (study PRJEB33269, sample SAMEA4719790) | human gut metagenome | biome: human-associated habitat; feature: organic feature; material: feces | place: Cameroon | collected 2013-10 ...
ACTGTTTATACAAGGATTTGTTCCCGAGATGTTCTTTGCGTTCCGGACATTTTTACCCTCTTTTTTCGGGGGATAGGAAAAAATGCTCGGAGCGGATTAACCGAACCTTAAGCGGCGCGGCTGCGGCGGTTAAGGCTTGCCCGAAGGCGTACGGATGTACTCCGAGGGTGAGGTTGATTCGGAGCAAAGAATAAGCTCTGCCGAATAGAAACAACTGTTTATACAAGGATTTGTTCCCGAGATGTTCTTTGCGTTCCGGACATTTTTAACATCCCCCGTTGACATTCCGAGGCAAAGAATTTATAATCTGTTTATGTATAAAACGGAGGAATTCAAATGGATAAAAAAATAATCGCAGTTATCTGCGCTTCCTTAATCGTAATATCGGCAGCTTTTGCCTCCTGCGGGAAAAAGAAGCCGACTATAAACGCCAAGGACGCCACATATGAGGTCGTTACCGACGAAGAGGGCAACACTGTTCTCAATGAGAACGGCGAGATTGAAATATATGTCACCGACGAGGACGGCAAAAAGGTCACGGACGAAAACGGCGAAATTAAAACGGGTGCCGTTCCGTTCCCCAATCAGATAACCGACGGCGTATTTCACGAGACAAAGTATTTTAAAATGGTTTATCCCAACGGCTGGACCGTGGGCAATTCCGGCATAGCCACCTCAAAGAAATACAAGGGGCTCGACGCGCAGGTTATGTATTCCGGCGCGGCGACGGACGACAGCGCAGCGGAAAAGGAAGCAAACGACGGCGCCGCTCAGTGGAGGCAGCTTTTGTCGCAGGCAGGCGACGCGGCAGCGGGTGTAACCGTTGAGCAGCGCACCGTGACTCTCGAAAAATGCGGAGCCACCGCATATGTGGTAGAGATTAAAAAAGCCGACGATAAAAACCCGAAAATATATTCCATTTATCAGCTCACCATGGATTTTGTCTGCAACGGCGGGCTTTACCACGTGCAGTGCTATACCGAGGACGGCAATACCTTTGACGGCAGCCTTGATTTGGCGGCAATGTACGGCGCAAATCTCACAATAAAATAAGAGTTCAAATAAAGAACATTGCATTTGCAAAGCGGTTCACGGGGTATTTGCCTCGGGAGCCGCTTTTTGCCTCCCTTGAAAAGGGAAGTGGGCCTCGTTAAGGCAAGCCGGAGGGGTTCTGCCTCCCTTGAAAAGGGAGGTGGGTTGCCGTCAAGGCAACTCGGAGGGATTTCGTGGGAGAATATGGAATTTAAATAGAGAGCAAATTACTCTTTAATCCCTCAGTCTACTCACTTCGTTCGTAGCCAGCTCCCTTTTCAAGGGAGCCTTTTGTCGTTTCCCCACACCGTGGGGAATCACTCTATTTGAGGGAGCCTGAAAGCCCTCTGTTTTTACCCGAAAATACCGTAAAAATGTTCAAAACCGTGTTCAATACTTGTCAAAAAGTTCAAAACTCGAAAACGTTAACAATTTGTTCATAATTTTACAACAACATTGCCAATTTTGTTTGCCACTTTTGCCCAAAAATAACAATTCTATTTGTTCAATACAGAAAATCAACAAATTTGTGTGAACAATTTATTGACTTTTTTCGTTTAAAATTCTATACTTTAACTAACCATAGGAATGGTGTAATAGGGCGAAGTGCCCCCTTTTTTGAGGGAGCGCTGCCGCACGGCTGATTTACCGTGCAGTTTCCATCCCGTTTTGATACACATCCTACGGTAATATGCTCGGGTGTGTATCATCAGTTTTCCACCGATTCATTTTTACGGAAGTGGAAACGGTGGAAACCGACCGAGTTAACGTGCCGAAATCGGTTTGCTTTCTTGTAAATCAAAGAGCGGTCAGAAGTACAGCGGATTTTGTGCGAGGAATTGTTGCGGGGAGTGCCGCCCGCAGAAAAAATCGGGCACGCATACATGGTTTTAATGTAAATCTTTTTAGGAGGAAAAAACACGTATGAAAAAATCTACCAAATTGTTAAGTGTCATCTTGGCAGTTGTCATGATTTTCTCAACTATGTCCGTAATGGCGTTTGCTGCTAAGACCAATTATCGTAGCGGCGAAGAGCTTACCGCTCTTGACGCATACAGCCCGGACGGCGCGGTAACAAGGCTCTCTACCGAAGAGAGAATGTCGGTTGTATTCGACTTCCTTGATGTTACCCTCGCTGCCGCGAACATAAACATGGGCGAGGTTTTTAGCGTCGGCTCCCTTAAGCTCAACATCGACCTTCGCTCGGTTAATGCTCTTTGCGGAACCATCGACAACGTTAAGTCTCTTCTTAACAGCGGAGCTGTTAAGCTTTTAAGCGGCTTGCTCGGCATAGTTAAAAACGCTAACCTTAAAAACTGGCCGTCGGGCATGACAAGAGAAAACAACGCTCAGCTCGACATAGTTAACGGTCTTGCCAATGTTCTCAACGACAACGCAGGTCTCGTTAAAAAGGTTATCAACGACGGCAAGCTTGACGTCGGCGTTATCGGCAACTTTGTTGATATTTCCGCCGTTAACAAGTACCTCTCCGATATTCCGGGCCTTGTAAAGGGTCTTGTTTATCCGTTGTTTGCAAGAGTTGACGATGACATGACGCTCATCAACACTTATTCAACAACAACCGAAAATCCCGACACTCTTATCAAGAATGTCCTCATCAACGCTATGTCTAAGCCGCAGAGCTATACTTCTTATAAAGAAGACGCTTCCGGCAACTGCGTAAGCAATCACATTGCTCTTCCGACAAGCGCTGAAGCAGGCCTTCGCAATTATTATGTTAAGGGCTCAGACTCTAAGGGCGCGTACATCGAGGTATTCGAATATGATACCGACAAGAAGATATATGTAGCTCAGGAAGAGAAGTATTATAAGACCGAAGAAACCGATATGGAAGGCACCGGCACAGGCGTTTATGTTTACACTAACGCTACCGGCGAAAACGTAAAATATTACGTTAAGGACAGCTACTTCCTTCCCTCACTTGCTACAAGCGGTAAGGTTTCCGAAATCTTCAACCTTGACAGCAATACTCTTGTTTCGGCTCTCTATCAGATAGCTCCCTATGTATTTAAGGATCTTGCTCCCGTTGTTCTCAACGGTTCGGTTAAGATGCTTCTTGCACAGTGGTTCGGCGCTGAAAAGACCGAGCTCTTCGGCGGCAAGGCTTCAGAGGCCACCGCTGTTCTCGCTAAGCTTCCGTCAGATGTAAAGGCATTCTATTCTAAGGCTGCCGGCACATACAACTGGGAGTGGTCGGACTTCACAATAGGCTCCGACGGCAACGGCTATTATCGCCTTGTCAGCAAAGACGGTCTCACCGAGACCTGGCTCAAGTTCGATATGTCAACAGCTAATTCGTTCGCTAAGCTCATTAACTGGAACTACACCATCTCCGGTGATTTCGTTGACGAGTTTATGCCCACAGCTGCAAACGACGGCTCCGTTACTGCTTCGGCAGCGGGTTATACCACCGTTCTTGCGGCGCTCAACGATTTTGTTGCTAAGGCAATCGACACAATGCTTTCTGATACTGCAAAGGCTGCAATCAATTGGACAAAGGGCGACAACTCAAACCTTATTTCCAATCTTCGCAAGGCTCTTCAGTATGTAGCAGCTTATAACCCCGAGTATCTCTTCGGTACCGGCTATGAGACTATTTATGCAGGCTACTATGACACAGTCGTAGATAAGTCCGCTTCCGATCAGGACGTTGTTACCGCTCTCGGCGCAATCGGCGTTAAGGCTCTTATGCCTCAGATAATTCTCCCGTCGGCTGCCGAGCTCAAGGGTCAGAACGTAACCGCTCTTCTCGCTTGTGTAATTCGTGAGCTTGCAACTCAGTTCGTTCCGACTTATAACTATGACGCACTTATTTATACCGATTACAACTCGAAGTCCCTCGTAAAGGGTAAGGACAGCGGCTATTGGCTCGATGTCATCTTTACCATGGGCACCGACATCGGTATGAAGTATCTCTCCAAGCTTGCCGACCTCGGCTCCGATAAGGCTGACGGCTACAGCTTTGCAGCCTCCAAGACTTATAAGCTTGCAGACTTCGAAAAGAATACACGTGCTTGGGAAGACACCATTGACTGGATAATTGACTGGGCTCTCACCTCTGACAACGAGTGGTGCTGGAAGTTCCAGAAGCTCATCAACACCGACGGACTCACACTCGACCTTGCTACCGCACAGGATCCGTGGGTTAAGCTCGACAAGATTATCTGCGACGTTCTCCCCGTTGAGAAGTTGATTAACGAAACCGCTTCTGACGGTAAGACCTTCCTTGAGACTGTTCTCAGAGAAGACATTATCGACAACCTTCTCAACCTTGACGTAAGCAAGCTCCTCGGTACAAACAGCGTTACGGGTATATTCAACATTCCTGCTAACAGCACTCTCAGAACCGAGGCTATGTATCCCGCAGTATTCAGAATCGTAAGAGAGCTCCTCAACAAGGTTCTCGGTAAGGCTTGCGGCAACACCGCTCTTATCGGCGATTCTTACAATTCACTTAACGCTATTCTTCAGAAGAGCGCTATTGCAAACCTCGCAGAGAAATTGATTGTAGGCATTGCCTATGCCATTAAATCAGGCGGTCTTCTTGACGTAGCTCTTCCGTTCGTAAACTTCTTCGTAGGCTGGACTACCAACGCTCAGTCCTATGCTGAGCCTAAGCTTACAATAGATAGGGGTTCACTTAACTATGTACAGCTTACAAACGGCCAGATGAACACTACTCTTAAGGTAACAAACGCATCTGCAGGTATGCTCTTGAAGCACGGCGATACCTATGATCATCCTTATATGCTCACTCTTAAGTCTGTTACCGTTAACGGCACCGAAATGCTCACAAGCGGCGAAAAGACTCTTTCACCGTATGAGAGCACCGATGTTACTCTTAACACAGCAGTTCCCACAGACAGCCTTGTAAAGGTAACCGCTGTTTACAGCTTCACCTTCAAGGACGGTACTGCTTACAACGGCGACATTACTTCAACTACCTTTGAGTATGCAACCAACGATACAGCCGATACCGTCGGCTCCGCTTGGTCTAAGGAAGATAAGAAGACAAACCTCTATGATGTAGTTAAGATGAAGGGTGAAACCACCACCGACTACCTTGTAACAAGTGCGTCGGCTCTTGCTTCTGCTGTTTCAAACATTGCCGTAACTTGGACTAACCAGAGAGATACTGATTGTAAGTTCAACGCAAGCTCTGTTTCCGCTTATGATTCAACCTACTTTGAGTCCTCGGGTCAGGCAGAGGCTCTCGTCGGTCAGAACTTCCCCAAGGAGAGCTCAATCTCCGTTAATCCGTTAAGAGTTAAATCCGATGTTGACGCAGAGACGGTTCCCTCGGGTGCCACATATGCTCTCGGTAACAGCTCGGTAACTGTTTACGGTGCATACAAGAAACGTAATGGTACTCTTACCATGACTGCCCCGTTCGGCACACTCTATTATTACAACGGCGCCAATATTAAGAAGGTTGTTGACAGCGAGTTCAAGGCTAACCGTGATTCTTCTAAGTATCCGGCAGAGGCTTGGAACACTTACTGGACAGCTCTTACCGCTGCCGCTAAGCTTGCTTACGGCCCGTTCAAGAAGGCTAACATCGGCAATTACAGTGACGACAATCTCACTGCTGCTTTAACCGCTCTTGAAACCGCCGCTAAGGCTCTTGACACGGCAAACGACGAGAGCACAACACCTGCAGACGGTTCCGCAACCGTTACACCGGCTCCCATTGAGGCTGCTCTCAAAGCTGCCGGCGACATCAACTATCAGAACTTCGACCTCTATGCTTATTGGGCTTACGAAAAGGCAATGAAAGCCGGCAACGCTATCATTGACGCTTACAAGGGTCCCGTAGCTCCCGAAAAGTACATTGACGGCAGCTCGCTCTCAGAGGCTGAAATTACTGCTATTGCCAACAAGGCAAACGCTACATATAAGAGTGCTATCGTAGCTTCCATGAAGGCTCCTTCTACCGAAGCTCAGAACGCTTATATGGATGCCGTAAAGGCTTACAAGACTCCCGATTATTCGGAGCTTGAAATCATTAACAACGCTAAGAACATTGCTTGGTATGCAAGCTTCCTTAAAGGCGCTGCGGTTACAACTCAGAAGCAGTTCCTTGATAAGGAAATCAAAGCGGCTAAGGCTCAGGGCTACAAAGAGGCTGACTACACAGCAGGCTCTTATGCAAGATATACCAAGGCTCTTGCAGCTGCCGAGGCATTAAATGCCAACGCTAAGGCTCTTCAGTCCGAGGTATTCGACGTTAAGTATGAGCTTGAAATCGCTCAGCGTGCTCTCATGCCGAAATCGGCTTCTGCTCTCGAGGCAGGCGCTTACACCGAGCTTGAGGCAGTTATAGCTCAGGCTAAGTCAATATTCACTGACAACAGTGCATATACATTTGACGCATCAAAAGCTGACGGCCTCACAGAGACCGAAGCTTATGCTAAGCTCGTTTCCGTACTCGGCTATGAGTACACCGATGAGAAGGGCAACACAGCAAACCTTTACAGCGGCTCCGCTGAAAACTATGCTGCAAATGACCGCTTCTATTCAAATGTTGTAGCAGCTCATATTGACGCTGTTATCACAAACCTCAAGAATGCTATGGCTCCGTTCGTATGCAAGTACGTAGCAGTTCCCACCACAGCGGGTTCAAATGAGGGCGTTTCCGTAACAGAGAACGCTTCTCTCATCACCGGCGTAACACCCGGCTCGCTTGCTACTGCCGACGACGTACTCGCAAGAGTAATGGCTAAGGATTCTTCGGCTACAACTCTTAATGTTGCCGCTAACGCCGCAGGCCTCTATGGTACAGGCGCTACCGCAACACTCAGCCTCAAGTCGAGCGGTGCTCCGGTTGCTATCTACACAGTCGTTATCTACGGCGATGTAAACGGCGACGGTGTTGTTGACGGATTCGATGCTTCCTCCATGGACCTCGCAATCAACAACAAAGCTGCTCTCACAGGCGCTTATAAGACTGCAGGCGGCCTTGCTACCGGTAAGGTTGACCTCGCTAACTACGGCCTTGTAGTTGACGCTGCTTACGGCGGAGCTGCAATCGCTCAGAAGTAATTTCCTTTAATTACTTAAGTTAAAACCCGGTGGGGGAGCTTTCTCCCCCACAAGGGTGTATGTAATGGGATATTCTTAAAAAGATTAGAGCATATACTTTAAAAGTGCGGCGGAATAGTTTTGTGAAAAAACGGTGCAAAGCTTTTAAAGCTCGCGAGGAAATAACTTTATTTGTGATAGCGTAAGGGATATTTTCTTTCGGCGTGCCATTTTTATTCGCAAATTATTGACATTGTGCTCTCAAAAGTGTATATTTAATATTGATTAAGAATAGAAGGAGGCAAAAAATGACCAAGGCAAAAAAGGCTATTAGCCTTATTGTATCTGTAGTTATGCTCCTTGGCGTGCTTGCAGTCGGCGTTTTCGCAAATGATAATACCGGTGTCGCAGAAAACGGCACTATCGCTTTATCGTTTGACAAGGCGTCATATAGCGCAGGCGATACAGTCAAGGTTACCGTAAAATTAACCACAGATTATTATGCTGCAACGGTTTCTGTTCCTGTTCAGTATGACAGCAGTGCTGTTAAGTTTGTAAGCGGCACAACCGCTTCAACGCTGTTCGGTGCAGGCGATGCAACAAAGACGGTCGTAAATGATGCTGCTGCGGGCGGCAAGACTTATGTCTATGTCGGCGTATTACCGCAGGCTGCCGGCGGAGCTGTTGCTCAGAAGGCAAACGGCGTCGTACTTTCGACCCTCACCTTTACCGCTTCTAAGGCCATTTCCGATACCGCGGCCGCTTTCGGTGTGCTCAACGATCAGAAAACAATGACCAATCTCGGCGGTAAACTCTATGTAGGTTCCTACAAGACCTCTGATGTAACCTCCACGGTTTATACCACAGGTCAGAAACTTACATTCCCGGTAATGAAGGCTGCTGCTGCAGCTGATCCGGAACTTCAGCTCTCTGAAACAGGAAAAGCTAACGGTGTTATAATCGACAGAGTTTCAACTTGCACCGATGGCAACGGTTTCGTTTACGGTGTCGCAACCGATAACGGTGATTCCATTGCTGACGCTTTGCAGACTCCCGCAGGTTCAATTCAGGTAACTGAAAACGACCAGGGTCAAATGAGCACAGGCGCAAAAATCGAGCTTCTTAACGATAGCGGCGACGTTGTTGAAACATACTATTTCATCTTCTTCGGTGATATTAACGGCGACGGCTTTATAGATCCTATTGACGTTACACTTGTTGAAGGTGTTGCTAGTTATTCCGATTTCGACTTTTCAGCTGATGATGGCTCGGTAACCGGTATGGCTGCTGATGTCAACGGCGACGGCTTTATAGATCCTATAGATGTAACTTATTTAGAGGGCGTTGCAAGTTACTCTGATTTCCCGACTCAGGCAGAGACAGCTGCTGCAGTTGCTGCTGCAAAGGGAATATAAGTTTATAATTTATTTTATAGGAGGTAAATCAGATGCGCAGAAAAGTGCTTTCTGTTATTATGGCTGTTGTCATGATGATTTCCTGCTTTGCGTTTATGGCGAGTGCTTACACTTACAATCCTACGTTGAAAACCGGCGAGGTTAAAGTCATTGCAACAGCAGATAAAACAACAGTCTCTCCCGGAGATACAGTCAAAATAACTATGACTATCGATCCGGGTTCAAAAACCGATTTTGGTGCTTTTGCTAACACGATTCTTTATAATGGCAATCAGCTTACTCCCGTTGGTTCAAAAATTACGGAATTCAGAACTTGGGAAGGCGATTGCGCTGCTTCGTTTGCAAATCCCAACGCAGCAGGTAATATGAATCTTGCTGTTGCCAATCAGCTTAAAACCGTAATGTCCGCGGAGGAACTTGCCTATTTTAATAAGGGCATCCAAGTAATGGGTAGTGGTACTTCTGCTGCCAAAAGATGGAATCCGGTAGCCGGCGAAGCTTACTTGTCTTTCAAAATGACTGTTTCCGATTCCGTAAAGCCCGGCGATGAAATCTGGGTTGGTGCTCACGGTGCAGCATTTGATAAAAAGATGGCTTTCTTTGCTGAAGGAACATCTCGTATGGATATGTCTGTATATGATTTGACCAATTCAATGGTTAAATTGACTGTTGCAGGTGCTGGTTCGTCTTATGCTGTAGCTAAGTATAAGACTCAGGTTAAGTTCACAGGCGATAAGACAACTGCTCCGGATGATCTCTTCCAGTTCAGACTTACTTCGGTTATCACAGCTGCTGACTTCGCTGCTATGAACTCAAACGGCAATACAATTAAGAGCGTTGGCTTCATTGCTGCCAACACAGGCGCTGCCGATGCAGATGCTGCTAAGACAGCAGTTGAAAAAGGCACCGCACTTCCGTCAGCTTGGAAAGCTGCTTCTACCGACTATGTAAGTCAGGCAAGCGCTTCTTCCGATGCATACTTCGGCGCAATCATCAAGAATATCTCTCATGCTTCTCAGGCAACTGATATTGACTGCATCGCTTATGTATGCTACAATGACGGTACTGCCGATCATTATGTTTGGTATTCCGCAGCTGTAACTGCTAAAGTTGCTTCAGGATATGATGCTGCTGTTGCTGCTTGGAAAGCTCAGTAATTGAATTTTACCAAGAAACCACAGCGAAACTTTACTATCGGTTCGGCTGTTCAAAACTGAATATTCCGTTCCGACATTAAAATTTATTATTATATCTTGAAAGGAGATTAAATCTCAATGAAACAGGTTTATCAAACACCGGATTTCGATGTTTCTGCATACGAGCTTGATGATATCATCACAATCTCCATAGGCACCGGCCCCGTAGAGGGCGGCGACTCGGGTTGGGTTGAGATCTGACGCTCACGTAGCAATCGATCCGATTTATTAACAATTATAAGCAGAGCAAGGTTCGCCTTGCTCTGTTTTTTTGTGCCCTGTTTTGATATTGCGCACTATTCTGTCTTTGCACCCTATTTTGATATTTGTATGCCTATTCTGTTTTGTGCGTCATATAAGGAACTACAAGGGAGCCTATTTAATCCCTCAGTCACCTTCGCCATTGCCTCCCTTGAAAAGGGAGGTGGGCCTCTAAGGCAAGCCGGAGGGATTTTCTCAAAAAAGATTTCCAAAAGTAAGTGCATTACTTTTTAATCCCTCAGTCATCTTCGCCATTGCCTCCCTTGTAAAGGGAGGTGGGTTGCCGCAGGCAAGCCGGAGGGATTTCATAGGAATTTACGGAATTTAAAAAGAACGTGCGTGACTTTTTAATCCGCTTTTCGCCTCCCTTGAAAAGGGAGGTGGGTTGCCGCAGGCAAGCCGGAGGGATTTTCTTAAAAAATAGATTTCAAAAAGAAGGTACTTCGCTTTTTAATCCCTCAGTCTGTTCGCGTTGCTCACAGCCAGCTCCCTTTACAAGGGAGCCTTTTTTTGTCGCTCCGCGACATTTCCCCACACCGTGGGGAATCACCCTTTACAAGGGAGCCTATTGACATTTCCCCACACCGTGGGGAATCGCCCAATTTGAGGGAGGTTAATAAATTCTTCCCCGCGCCCCATTTGAGGGAGCCTGAAAGCGGCTGCAAAGCAATTTCGGCAGTCGAAAGAGACATTTATGCAAAAAATCCGCGCTTTTTGCCGTAAATTCGAAATTTCGGCAGATTGACGAATAATTAACACGCCGATTATTTATTTTGACGGAGTAATCATCAATATATTGTGTATTTGCTTATTTTCACCCCACAGATGTATTCGTCATTTTTTCAAATTTTCGGCTGTTTGGGTTAACAAATTTAAATAATAGTTAAAAAACATCTAAACGTCCGCGATTTTGAGTTCGATTTGTCTGCCGCGTCGTATTTTTGCGTTGACAAGAGCCTTTTTTGTGCTATAATTACAAGTGAACGGTAATTCACTACACGTGGTTATCTATGGTGCGCCGCTTTTGCGCAGCACCGTTTCGTTAATTTTATTAAACGGAGGTCACGATATGGACACAAGATTTGCAATTTCGGAGTACAATGACGCTGTTGCAGTCAACAAAGAGCTTGATGAGCTTATTAAAAAGCCGATTTACACCATCAAGCCGGAGGCTCTTAAAAAATACGAGGATGAGTATTACAACAAAAAGTGCCTCAAATCAAAAGCACAGATTGAGGAAGCTCGCCAGATAATTCCCGGCGGCGTTCAGCATAACCTTGCTTTCAACTATCCCTTCCCGCTTGTTTTCACAAAGGCAGAGGGTGCATATCTCTATGACGTTGACGGCAATAAGTATTTCGACTTCCTTCAGGCAGGCGGTCCGACTGTTCTCGGATCCAACCCGAAAGCTGTCCGTGAGCAGGTCATTGACCTCCTTAATACTTGCGGTCCCTCAACCGGACTTTTCCACGAGTTTGAGTACAAGCTCGCCAAAAAGATTTCCGACAGCATTGAAACCGTTGATATGTTCCGTATGATGGGCTCGGGCACCGAGGCTTGCATGGGTGCGGCTCGTATCGCAAGACTTGCTACAAAGCATAAGAACATCATTAAAATGGGCGGCGCTTACCACGGCTGGTCCGATCAGATGGCTTACGGTATCCGCGTAAACGGCACCAAGTTCACACAGGCACACGGCGTTCCGCTCAACTGCTTTATGTTCATTCAGGAGACTACTCCGAATGATCTTGACGAGCTTGAGAGAAAGCTCAGACTCAACCAGTTCCGCGGCGGCACAGCAGCTGTTTATATGGAGCCGGTAGGACCCGAGAGCGGTACTACCCCCATTACTGTTGAATATGTTAAGGGCGTTGAGCGTCTTTGCCGCAAATACGGCGCACTCCTCGTATTCGATGAGGTTGTTACAGGCTTCCGTATCGGTATGGCAGGTGCTCAAGGTTACTTCGGCGTATCGCCCGACCTTACAATCTTCGGTAAAGTTATTGCAGGCGGTTATCCGGGTGCAGGCGGCATCGGCGGTAAGAGAGAGTACATGAAGTATCTCGGCGCAGGCCTTGATTCGAGCGGTAAGAAGATTCACAAGGCTCTTGTCGGCGGCACAATGACCGCTAACCCGCTTTCATGCTGCGCAGGCTACTTCACTCTTGAAGAAATCGAAAGAACCAACGCTTGCCAGAAGGCAGGTCAGATGGGCGACAGAATTTGTGCGGGTCTTAAAGAGCTCGTTAAGAAGCACGGTCTTCCCTTCGTAGTTTGGAACACCGGCTCTATCTGCCACCTTGAGACAGTCGGCACAATGCACTATCAAATCAACTGGAAGAAACCGTGGGAGATCCCGGCAATTCTCGGCGAGACCGGCGTAAGACAAAAGGAAATGGAGCATATGGGCGCAGCTTACATGGCAGAGGGTCTTGTAACTCTCGCAGGCAGCCGTCTTTATACTTCAGCTGCTTATACTCCTAAGATGATTGACCAGGCTCTTGCTTGCTTCGACAGAGTATTTGAAAACGTCGCTGTTAAGGCTGACTGAATTTAATCCCAAGAAAACGGGGCGGACGGGTTTTCCGTCTGTCCCGCTTTGTTATAAATAACGAAGAGGTGAATACTATGGATATAATGGAAGCAAAACAGCTCGTCATTAAAGCCGGTATAGAGGTTGTTGAATACGGCCTTATCGCGAGAACGTGGGGTAACATTTCGTGCAGAGTGGACGACAAGAAATTCGTTATTACTCCGAGCGGACGTCCCTATGAGACTCTTACTCCCGACGAAATAGTTGTTGTTAATATCGACGATTGCAGCTATGAGGGTGACATTAAGCCGTCCTCCGAAAAGGGCATTCATGCCGAGGCATATCGTCTTCGCCCCGAGGTTAATTTCGTAATTCATACACATCAGATGCAGGCGTCCGTCATAAGCGCGCTCGGTATGGATATAAACGAGGTTGAGCCCGCGTCGGCCGAAATAGTCGGCAATAATGTCCCGATTGCGGCATACGGACTTCCCGGAACAGGCAAGCTTCGCAAGGGTGTTGTCGAGGCAATAAAGCGCTCGGACTCCAAGGCCGTAATTATGGCTCACCACGGTGCTCTTTGCATGGGTAAGGATTACGACGAGGCATTTAAGGTAGCGGCAGAGCTTGAAAAAATCTGCGAAACTACCGTTAAAAACAGATATCATCTCATCACCGGTAAGGTAGCCGAGACCTTCGGCGATGTAGCCGATTACATCGGCTCGCTCTTTGACTCAAGTGCCAAGGAGGCTCCGGTATTTGAGCCGTGCAACAGCGAACGTGACGGCAGCGTGTTTAATATAAGTGCCGTAAACGGCGACGGCTCAATAGTCAGAATAGATATTAAAACGGGCGAGCTTGTGGCAGGAAACGATTATCCGGCTTCCGCGGAAATGCACAGAGCTATCTATAATAAGCGCAAGGACGTAAACTTCATTATGCATACCAAGACTCCGGCAGAAGTCGCAATGTCTAAGTCGGGCAAAACAATGAAGCCGCTTCTTGACGATTTTGCACAGCTTGTCGGTGCAACCGTTCGCTCGGTAACGTTTAATCCCAACAGCACCAAAAAGACCGCTAAGAAGGTCGTAAAGGCTCTCAAGGGCAGAAACGGCGTTCTTCTTAATAATAACGGTGCGCTTTGCGTATCGGGCAGCGAATATGATGCCACGGCGGTTGAAATGGTAATGGATAAGGGCTGTAAGACCGCAGTCGGCGCAAGACTGTTTGAGGCAGGCAAGCCCATAAGCCCCATTGAGACAAGACTTATGAGATTTATATATCTCAAGAAGTACTCAAAGCAGGCTAAAAAGTGATATTTGAATATGGTGTAAAAAAGTGTCGCAAACCTCGTGTTTGCGGCACTTTTGCATTTTACGCTTTTTGGTTATTACGGCTTTGAGCGGTTCGCTTCATTCTGCGTCGCGGCAAAACCGGAGGCTTGTCGGGCTAAAATAAAATCACGCGTTAATTCTCAACCGAAGAGCTGCCGCATATACATATAGTGTTGTACCTGCCATAGGGACACGGTGTTTATAAAGCGGCAGGCATAGTGTAAACGGAGCAGGTGAGAATTATGAAAAAATATTACCCCGAGGGCTCACGCGCAGACATTGAAGCTGTCGAAAAAAGACTTTCAAGCCCGTCGGAGCTAAAAAATGCCTTTTTGTCGGGCGAATCGCTTGAGGCGCGCGCGGTTCTCTGCGACCGCGGACACAATCTCGACGTGGATTTAAAGTGTATGAAGGGATTTATGCCGCGCGAGGAATGCGCTATGGGAATTGAAGATAACACGGTTCGCGACATAGCCATAATATCGCGCGTTAATAAGCCCGTTGACTTTGTGATAACGGGATTTTCCGAGGATGAAAGGGGCGAGACAATCGCTCTGCTCAGCCGCCGCAAGCTCCAAGAGGAGTGCGCGGCAAATTATACCTCAAGACTCATTCCGGGCGATATAATCGACGCGCGTGTGACGCACCTTGAGCCGTTCGGCGCGTTTTGCGATATAGGCGCGGGCATTTCGGCACTTCTGCCGATAGACGGTATCTCGGTGTCGCGCATACCCCATCCGAGAGTTCGCTTTTCGGTTAATCAGGATATAAAGGCAGTTGTGAAATCAATAGACGAAAACGGCAGAATCACCTTGTCGCAAAAGGAACTGCTCGGCACTTGGGAGGAAAACGCGTCAAAATTCGCACCCGGAGAAACCGTACCTGGCGTAATACGCTCCGTGGAGGATTACGGTATATTCGTGGAGCTTGCGCCAAATCTTGCAGGGCTTGCGGAATGCACCTCCGGGCCGCGCGCAGGCGACAGCGCCGCGGTTTACATAAAAAGCATAAATCCCGAAAGAATGAAAATAAAGCTTATTATTGTGGACTATTTTACCGGTGACGGCAAAAGTCCGTCGGCGGATTATTTTATAAGTGACGGTCACATAGATAAATGGACATATTCGCCCGAAACGTCAATTAAAAAGGTTGAAACGGATTTTGTGAGCTGATTATATAAAAAATATTGCAAAAAAGATATAATT
>ERZ1026848.1038-NODE-1038-length-15005-cov-11.025217_pt1 | contig 15005 bp, 12 predicted proteins | sample MGYA00380154_ERZ1026848 | MGnify/ENA primary metagenome ERZ1026848 (study PRJEB33269, sample SAMEA4719790) | human gut metagenome | biome: human-associated habitat; feature: organic feature; material: feces | place: Cameroon | collected 2013-10 ...
GGTAGATTATAATATCAAGTGCAACACAAAAAAATATGGACATCATACTCACTTTCGTGTAAAATGTAATTACCACAAAACAAAAGACACGGAGGTAGAGTATGAAGTCCTATACACATTTTACACTATCTGAACGAAATTGTCTACAACAATTTTTGTCAGAAGGAAAAGGAGTACGAGAAATAGGAAGGTTGATGGGCAGAAGCGCTTCATCAATAAGCAGAGAAATAAAAAGAAACTGTAAAGATAAAAAGAGGTACAATGCGTGGTGGGCAACGTCACTTTACATATATAGAAGAAAGAAGTGTGTAAGGAAACACGTCATCCGACCGGACACCAAACTTTATATTTACATTCTTGAATGTTTCAAACGCTTTTGGTCGCCTGAAATTATAGCGCATAAGTGCAAACAACAAGGTTTCAGCGTATGTTGTGCATCTATATACCGGGCATTAAAGGAAAACAGGCTTCAAGGTTTGTCAAGGAAAGCTGCTCTGCGACGTCACGGAAAAAAGTATATTGGCAATCGCAAGAAATGCAATACAATTCACCCGGTTCACACTATTCATGACAGACCGGAAATTGTAGAAACAAAATCCCGTATAGGCGATTTTGAAGGCGATACGGTTTATGGCGGTATCGGTAAAGGTTGCGCTGTTACTTTTGTTGACCGAAAAAGCAAGCTACTCGTTGGTTCAATAGCAATCAGTCGAGAAAGAAATACAATCAGAAAAGCTATCTCCAGAGCTTTTGAACTTATGGAAGCTCCTATGCCGATTGAAACAATCACGTTGGATAACGGTTCTGAATTTGCTGATTTTCTTAATATCGAAAAAGATTTAGGTACAACAATCTATTTTGCTGATTTGCACTCTCCTTGGCAACGAGGCTTAAACGAAAATACAAATGATCTTTTACGGTTCTTCTATCCTAAGGGCACTGATTTTTTAAGTGTTTCCGAAGAAGAATTCCAAAAAGTTATTCATTTAATTAATAGTCGTCCTCGTAAATGTCTTGGCTATCTTTCCCCTCTCGAATTTTTGTCTAAAAAGTGTTGCACTTGACTTGACAATCTACCAGCCCCCGACAGGGACTAGGGGCGGTAGCCCCAGCAAAATAACCCCTTTCCGGGGGAAAGGGGTTTGGGGATAGGGATAATAAATCAGAAGTTTATTTCAAAAACAGACTTTTTCTACAAGCTGACAGGCGGAAAACCGCCTGCCTTAATAATCACAGAACATCACAATTCATAATGCCGAAAACGGATATTTTTGCAAAATCATTATCCGTACTGTCGCAGGCGGCTTCTTCCGAGTTTTCGCTACCGGTATCACCGCCGCCGAAAAGCCCCTGCAACGCCTCGAATATCGCAAACTTTATTTCATAATCACGGCTTTCTTCAACCTGTTTGCTCTGTTCTTCGGTAAAAAATTCACCCGATGCGGCAGGCAGGCACAGCGGCGGGAACATTACGCACCACCAGTTTCTGCCCTCGGCATTTCCTATAAGCAGACGGACGGCTGTGTATTCTCCTGCCGGTAAGGTTACATTCTCGTACTTTCTGGTGGTGAAATATGTCTTTGCAACCTCGCATTTTACATTGTAGCTGTAGCCTTTGGAATGTACAAATTCGTTAGCTTTTTCTTCGATTTCGGCTCTGCGTTCGTTTGCAACGGCTACCGATTGACTGAAGCTGTCACAGTTTCCGAATACATCCGAAAACGTTGAAAGCATATAGTCACGCAGATCGTATTTCAGCGTCTGGTCGTCCTTGCTGTTCGAGTTTGCAAGTATATGAAGCCTCAGCACCTCCTGCGGCTTTTCCTCACAATCCTCCGCAAATGCGGTAAAGGCTGTTATTACAATACATATTACCGCACCCAGTATCATAGCCTTGTCAAGAATATTACGTTTAAAAAAACCTGCCATAATTACCTCCGTAGCGTTTAGCTTTGTGAGGTAATTATTGACAGGTTGGTTTCGTTTATTCGCAGATAAGACTTTATTTCAGATTTTCTATCTGACTTAGCCACAGCGTTGCACAGGCATCGCTCGGCATTCTCCAGTCGCCTCTGGGTGACAGTGTTACCGATCCGACCTTAGGACCGTCTGGCAGGCACGAACGCTTGAACTGCTGTGAGAAGAAACGGCGGTAGAAGGTTTTCAGCCATTTCAGTATTGTTTCACGGTCATACGCACCGTCAAAAGCGTATAGCGCAAGCCTGAATACTTTTTCGGGGGTAAATCCCCATCTTATGCCGTTATACAGGAAGAAATCGTGCAGCTCGTAAGGGCCTACAAGGTCTTCGGTTTTCTGCGATATTTCTCCGTTATGCGCAGGCAGAAGCTCGGGGCTTACAGGCGTATCAAGTATATCCTCAAGCGATTCCTTGAGCAGTTTGTTATCTGTCGTCTTGCTGTAGTAGCTGACAAGATGCTTGATAAGCGTCTTGGGTATCGAGCAGTTGACGCCGTACATAGACATATGATCGCCGTTGTAGGTCGCCCAGCCGAGAGCAAGCTCAGACAAATCGCCCGTGCCTATTACAAGTCCGCCCGTCTGATTGGCAATGTTCATAAGCACCTTTGTGCGTTCTCTTGCCTGACCGTTCTCAAATACTACCGACAGATCGTTTATATCGTGCCCGATGTCCAGAAAATGCTGTTTTACGCTGTCGGTTATGTCGATCTCACGCAGTGTGACGCCTATTGCCTCACATATCTTCACGGCGTTTGATTTTGTGCGTTTTGTTGTGCCGAAGCACGGCATTGTCACCGCTACAATATCCGTCATAGGTCTGCCGAGCAGCTTCATGGCATTGGCACATACAAGAAGTGCAAGCGTGCTGTCAAGTCCTCCCGAAATTCCTATAACGGCGGTTTTTGCGTAAGTATGGGCAAGACGCTTTTTAAGTCCGTGTGCCTGCATCGAAAGAATAAGCTCGCATCTCTTGTCGGTCTCATCGGCAGAGTAGGGGATAAACGGTGTGCGTGATACAAAACGTGTTATTTTTGTATCGGTGAGCGGTATATCAAACCATATAGTTTCCGTATCGCATTTGTCATTTCTGAATGATGTGTTTTTTCTGCGTTCAAATGCCAGCTTGTTTACGTCTATCTCGCTGATAACATAATCGTTTGAGAAAAGCTCGCTTTCGGCAAGCGTTGCACCGTTTTCGGCAATTATGTTATGACCTGAGAATACAAGGTCCTGCGTGCTTTCGCCCTCTCCTGCGGAGCAGTAGATATAACCCGAAATAAGCCTTGCAGATTGATTTAAAACAAGCGAACGGCGGTATTCCGACTTTCCTATCATCTCGTTGCTTGCGGAAAGATTAAGAATGATATTTGCGCCTTCCTGTGCAAGATATGTCGAGGGAGGACAGGGCGACCACAGATCTTCGCACAGCTCGATTCCGAAAGAAAAATCGTGCATATTGTTACAGCAGAATATAAGTCCCGCACCGAAATATGCACTCAGCGAATCGTCGCATTCGCCGTCGGCATCCGTGTCAAAGCGGTTTAAAAAATATTCGCATTTACTGCCGTCCCAGGCGGTAAAGTGGCGCATCTCGTAAAATTCGTTGTAGTTCGGCAGGTACTGCTTAGGCACATAGCCCAGCACTTTTCCGTGATAGGTTACAGCCGCACAGTTATACAGCTTGCTGTCAAACTGCATCGGCAGGCCGACTACAGTTATCATATCAAGTTCAGACAGTTCTTCCAGAATCGTTATGAGCGCATTTTTAGCACCGTCAAGGAGCGTTGTCTGGTAGAACAGATCCTGACAGGTGTAACCCGTGATGCACAGTTCCGGGAAAACTGCGAGCTTTACATCTTTTTTTGCAAGCTCCTTTGCCAGAGAGATTATCTGCTTTGCGTTGTGCTTGCAGTCGGCAACCTTGATTTCGGGTGTTGCCGCCGCTACTTTTATAAATCCGTCTTTCATATTGTTCTTTTCGGCTTAAGGCTTAAAATTCGTAATTGCCTGTCATTCCGCCGACCTTTCTTTCTATCCAGGTTAAAATATCGTCGAAAACTATTTCCTTCATAGTTTCGTTTACAAGCTCGTGACGTGCGCCGGGGTACAGCTTGATATCAACGTTGCAGCCCTCGTCAATCAGCTTTGCGTATACGTTTCTTACGCCCTTGCCGTATCCGCCGACAGGGTCTGCCGTTCCTGCCATGAATATAACGGGCAGCTTTTTCGGCACCTTTTCAGCCCACTGCCGACTTGACACTCTGCGAAGAAGGGTAGTAAGGTCAACAAATCCGCTTGCAGTAAACACAAAATTGCTCTTTTCATCGTCGATATACTTCTTTACAACATCTCTGTCGTGAGTGAGCCAGTCATAGATAGTCTGGCAATCTTTGATTTTGTCGTTATATACTCCGAAAATGAGAGTGTTCAGTTTATCACTGCGGAAACGTTCGCCCTTCAAGGAAACAACGGAGCGTGTAGCCCTTACTCCTATTTCGGAAAGTGCCTTATCATCGCCCGTACCCATAATTACTGCACAGGTCAGCTCGTTTGGAAAGCGTGTGAGATACAGCCGTGCAACAAAGCTGCCCATACTGTGACCTATAAGGATATACGGCAGTGCAGGGTACTTCTTTTTCATTATCATCGTCATACGGTGCAGATCGTTTACAAGATGGCTCCAGCCGTCCTTTTCGGCAAAAAAGCCGAGATCGTCGTTTGATCTTACGCTGTTTCCGTGACCGAGATGGTCATTGCCGCAGACGATATATCCGTGTGAGGTAAGAAAATCCGCAAAGTGTTCATAACGCTCAATATATTCACACATACCGTGCGAAATCTGAATGATGCCTTTATATCCCACGTTCATAGGAAGAACCGGAACATAGATGTAATATGCACAGTTATCAGTGCCGTTCGAGGATTCAAAAGTGCCTGTGAGCTTTTCGTATGCCATAGCGTACCTTCTCCTTTCGCAAGACGCATCAAATATTTCTTTATACTTATTATAACAAACACAGCCATAAAATACAAGTAAAACGGGGAAAAAGGGTTTAAGCGGAGGAAGTCGGGACAAAGCCTGACAGTCTGTGACTGCGGATAAGCTGTGTCTGAAACCGACTTTCGAAAAGAATTATTCGGTAAGAAATACGATGATAACATACATATCCGGCTTATTTGCCAATGTATTTTATGCTTATAACAGCTGTTATTTTACGCAGATAAACAAAACAGCGCCGTGACCGAATGAGACATTCGGATACGGCACTGCTGCTTCAATAGAATTCAGTGAATTCTCATTATCATTTCTATAAACAATATACCTTGCATGGCATATCTGCTTCTTTCTCCGATTTTCTCAATGAAACTTACTGTAGATTTTTCTATAGTAAGATACCCTGTATCATAAAGCGGAGCGATGACATTGCATAATTCGGCGGGAAGGTTACCCAAATTATCCCCGTTTTCATCGATGACAGAAAAATTGTTGTAGTTGTAATGATTTGATTTCTCACGTCTGATATTTACTTTATCGCAGCGTAAGTTCTTTGTAAGCTTGTAAAATCAGCCGTCAGCTTGAGCCTATACCGACGCTTTGTATTTTTCATTTGACTTATCCAGCCATTTTTGCTCTATGATTTTAGGATCTGAGCATAGATAATGGATGCTGAACATACTGTTTGATAGATTGTAAGACTTGAACTTGAAGTAGACGCAATCCCCGATTTCAGCTGTTTTATATGTTCCGTCACTTTGTGAAATACGAAAAATGTTGCTGTTTGCGCCGGGTAGTCTGATTGTTCCGAAATCATACGGGATTATTCGCAAAAAACCATCTTCCGCTATGTAACGAACCTTTCCGTAAAACCAATATTCAGAAAGCAATGAAATTAAATTTTCTGTACTGATACCGCGTTTTTGCATTGAGTAATCCATCAGATGATCCAATGCAATTTCATTTCTTAGTCTTGTGTTAAAGAAGACGTATATTATTTCTTCAATGCTCAGAATCGAACTGAATAATGCATTAAGCACATTAATTCTGTTGTTAGAGAGAATGCCGCTAGGATATCGTTTTGTATATTCACAGGTATATTTCGTTCCGGTAAGATAAATAAGCTCGAAAAAAAGATTCTTGTTTAAATCGGGATTACTAAGTATCCTCGCCAACATAACATTTGTTATTGAAAACTTGTCGCCGTTTTCTTTTTTATCCCGTATCTGATCGAGCTTATTTATGATTGCCGCTTTGTCGTTACTGTTGAATATTTCGACGATCTCCATAAAAAACTCACGTTTTATTTTGCACTCAAGTTTCTGGCTTTCTGTCATCTTCATAATGAATCTCCCGGATATTAGTTTTTATTGTACCGTAATTATATCACAAAATCAGTACATTAAACCGTACAGAAATCACAGTTTCAGGCTGTCCAACACATTCTTACCTTTTTTGAAATGACTTTCTTTATACTCAAGCAAATATGCGGTAAACTGAACAGCCTTTTTCTCCGTGGCATATTCAAGTAATTCATTAATATTGTTCTTTTTGATAACTCCGAGTTGCTCTAAGTCAAGCATCATTTCCATATCGTCAGTATCAATACAGAGCTTTACCGCATTTTTTGCAGAGCGTACAATATAAGAACGGTACATTTCTTTATGCTCGTCCGTTAAATCTATAGGATAGTGCAGTCTGTTCAGGGCAACTCTGATCTTGTGATACATTCCCTTGATTTTCGTAAAAAATTCATCAACAGCATTGAAATTGAATGTAGCTTTTCTTCCCCAGGATGATGCCAGTGTGTAGCAGTATTCGCCTTGAGTGCAGTCGCCGCCCATCCATACTTTGTACTTTATCTCATCGGTTTGTGCAGAGCGCACTGTCACCTCATAATCGAGCCAGTTATCATGAGTTTTATAGTTGACAACAGATCCTAACAATGAGTTGGGAGAGCCGCCATATTTATCTGAATGACTTTTACATGGCTTTGCATCGGGATCAATAGAATCATAAACTGTAATCTCCTTGCATCCACGGAAACTTTCTTTTCCGACTTTCTTTACAGTCTTAGGGACGGTAAAAGAAGAAAAATTACAGCCTTCAAACGCACTGTCGCCGATACTTATGACAGAATCGGGAATGATTATGCTTGTAAGGCTTCTGCATTCCAGAAATGCACGGTCACAGATACTTGTGACCGAATCGGGAATTGTTATGCTTGTAAGATTCCCACATTCCTGAAAAGCACCGTAGCTGATACTTGTAACAGAATCGGGGATAGTTACGCTTGTAAGACTGTTGCATTTTGCAAATACTCTGTTACAGATACTTGTGACCGAATAGGAAATTGATATTACGCTGTCCTTTCCTTTGTATGCAATCAGGATTCCGTTTTTCAGCACAACAAAATCATCAGGATATTCCGAAAGCCACTTTGTTCCTTTAAACGCATATTCACCGATATCGGTAACAGATTCGGGAATGGTCACGTCTTTAAGATTTTCGCATTTGTAAAATGCTAAGTTACCTATGCTCGTAACCGAATTGGGGATTGTTATACTTGTAAGGTTAGTACACTCATAAAATGCACAGTTACCGATATCGGTAACTGAACCCGGAATGGTTATACTTGTAAGATTACTGCAACTTACAAATGTATGATTACTGATATTTGTCACGGAATCAGGAATAGCTATGCTTTCAAGACTGTTGCAGTCGGAAAAAGCGGCTTCGCCGATACTTGTAACCGAATCGGGAATTGCTATATTTTTAAGGCTGACGCATTTGCAGAATGCACCGGCGCCTATGCTTGTAACGGAATCCGGAATGCTAACGGCTGTAAGGCTGTTGCATTCAAAAAAAGCATTGTCACTGATACTTTTAATCGAAACGGGAATAGTTACGCTTGCAAGATTGATGCATTCTTGAAACGCACCTTTGCCGATACTTGTGACCGAATCCGGTATAGTCAGGCTATTAAGACTACGACAACCTCCAAAAGCATAATTGCCGATACTCGTCACCGAATCCGGAATAGTTACGTTTTTAAGGCAGGTACAGTTTTGAAATGCGCCGTCGCTGATACTTGTGACCGAACGGGGAATAGTTATGCTTATAAGTTTGTCACACCATTCAAATGTACATACGCAGATTTTTGTAACAGAATTCGGAATAGTTATATTTTCAAGGTTGCTACAGCCGGCAAAAGCCGACCCGCCGATACTCGTAACCGAATCGGGAATGGTCACGTTTGTAATATTGTCGCAGCCCGAAAATGCCCGCTCACCGATTCTTTGCACGCCGTCAGGTATAACTATCTCGGTCACACCTTTCTCTTCGGTGTATTTCTTCAGTACGCCGTTACTGATTTGAAATCCCATATTTCCCCCCATATCACTATAATATTCATTTCAGATTCAAAGATTTTCTGATAGCTCTGCTGTTTTTTATTCGTTTTGCAGGATTATCAAAATATTGTGTAATATTCTTATCAACCCCGTCCGTAACAGGCCGGATTTTTCGTTCCGGCATATCAACCCCTCCTTAAATATTCCTTTATATCAAACCCTTCCCTTACAGCCGTTCTTACAAGCTCCTCATCGGACATTCTTCGTACTCTTTCGGCTTTATCGAACATAGCAGGGGAAACTGCAAAAGCGCCTGTTCCGCAATAGTCATACAGATCGTTTTCGAGCCTGTCTGTATCTATTTCCGATATATCAATATATTCGTTACTGTACATATCACACCTTGCTCCTTTTTCCGTCGTCGATTACTTCTATAATATCGCCTTGACCTCTCAGCCAGATATCAACGCCGTCGCCGTAAATTTCCGCTTTTATAAGCCATCCGTTTTCGTCGTGCTTTATTATATTGGCGGTGGGAAATCTGTCAAGTACGGCTTCGATGCTGATACCCTTGTACAGAAATTTTACCGTTCTCAGTTCTCCCCCGAACATAAACTGTATACGCTTTCGGAATTCGCCCTCCTGAAATCTGTCACTGTACGCAACGTGAAAATGTTCGTCAAGTATCTCATACTTTTCGATGCGGTCTATCCTGTATATAGTCGGAAACGGACGTTTAGGTACATCCGGCATTTCCTCGCTGACAGATATATAAGCGCAAAGATAGAAATAATACTCGGAAAACATTACTCCCACAGGCTGAATAAGCCTCATTACATTGTCGGGATTTTTCAGCTTTTTATAACATATTTTCATCAGCTTGTGTTCGTATACCGCACTGCATATATCCCACATCGCATCTATGAATTTCTTTTTGTGGTGCGGTTCGTTATACAGAAATTTCTCGTTTGCGATAAGCTCCGAAACCTTCTTCTTGTTTACCGAGGGAACGCAGCATTCAAGCAGCTTGTCGATTATCGGATACATCTCATCCTTTACCATAGATCTGCTTTCAAGAAGAATTTTGCACACCGTAAGTATTTCACTGTTTGTAAGATGAGAATCATCGTTAAGTACGATACGGTAACGGTTGCTGCTCCTGTCATAAAGCAGAGTTTCTTTACCGCCGCTTTTGTTTTCGAGAAACGCCCTTATATCTTCTATATCACGCTGTATGGTTTTTTCGTTTACATCAAACCGTGCCGCAAGATCGGATTTGGTTATAGCTTTACCTTCATAAAGCATCCGGTAAAGCTGCAATATCCTCTCGGTTTTCTTCTCCATATAAATACCTTCGCTTATCTTACCATTCAAGATCAAGTCCGTCGTTTTTAGATGATGACTTACCTTCATCGAGCTGTCTGAGCTTTATATAGACCTTTGCGGTCGTGATAGCGTCAGATAAAGCGGTATGAGCCTTTTCGTTCTTTATCCCGAAGTATTCCGCATAATTGTTAAGATCGTCGCCCTTAATTTCAAGATTGCATTTTTTCTTGATTCTTTTAGCGTATTTCATTATGTCGAATTGTTTGTTGGCAATTATAATGTTGCTGTGTCTTCCGGCTCTTTCGAGAAATTTGCTGTCGAATGCTGCATTGTTGAAGCCGGCGAGAGTATCATCTCCTATAAACCTTACAAATTCGGGTATGACCTCCCAGACTTGCCTTGCGTTTTTGGCTTTTTCATCGGTTATTCCTGTTATTTTCGTTATGTTATCGCTGACCGAAGCATTGCTGTATTTCGGATTCACAAGTTCTTCGAAAGTCTGCGATTCATCAACAACTCCGTCAACTACTTTTACTGCACCGATTTGTATAATTGCGTGGAATCCTGAATTTAAACCGGTCGTTTCAAGGTCGTAGACTACGAATGTATCGCTTTTCGGCACATCAACAAAATCGGTTTTCGGATAGTCCTCCTTTTTGATTTTCGGCGGTCTGTTATCCTGCATGGATTCTCTTTGCGGTACAGACTGAATCTCATATCCCATAGATTCCATAAATTCTATGTACAGCTTTATATTTTCGCTTTCACGGGGTAAGTAGCCACGGCCTTTTTCTTCATAGCATTTCTGATAGCAACGATTATTGCTGTCCAGCTTTTCAAAGCATTTTTCCGAAAGCTCGTCGGTATCCTGATAACGATCGATTATATCCTGTGCATCATCAAATTTTAACGTGCGTGCATAGAATTCGGCAAGAGCATATGCCGCTTCCCACGGAAGATTCTTTTCACAGGACAGAATATCCGCAATTTTTTCAGCTTCGTAATATTTGTGCGTTGAATAAAGCAAGTTCAGCTTAAGACCCTGCAGTCTGCTTTTCTGCATATCTGTGAGATAGTCTGCCGCTAAGATCTTATCTGCTTTTTCAAGAAAGAAATCTCTGCTTTTGGCCAATATTGCAAAAGGAGCGGCAGCGGAAGTGAGCAGTATAATATTAAGATAATCACGTTTTTTCGCAGGGAGCAGAGAACAAAGAGAAAGCGCCGAATCCTTGAAGTTTTTAGGATTTTCAAGTTTGTTTGCAAGATCATTCCAGTATGGATGCTCCTCGTTTGTCGCATCAGGTTTGAAAGCGTGTAATTCGATGCAGAGCTTTTCTATATCGGCGTTTGTCATACATTCGTTGCAAAGCATTCCGTTTGCGGTATCCTTACCGCAGTTAAGACATTTAATCATATTTTTTAACCTTCTTACACATATATTTCATATCACAGTAACGGCAGGAATAATCGTTTTCGGCTTTTGCGTCAAATCGCTTGTCTTCTATTTTCCTTACCGTCTGCGATACGTCTTCGATTTCCTTGTCAACGCAGTTTTTACTGTATTCAAACGTTACAAGCGGATTTCCTTCCGCCTCATTCGTGTAATACAGATGCATACGGCTGACATTTTTCTTATAGCGTTCGCTTATCAGATATGCATAAATCTCAAGCTGTTTTCTGTAATGCTCAACCTGAGCGGATTTTTCGGGCGAATCGGGCTTTCTGCCGGTTTTGTAATCCACTATCTCGATTTTTCCGTCATCATCTTCAATAAGATCGATAACGCCCTGCAATATATATTCCGGCAGTACAAGCTCAACCTTTTCTTCCGCCTTCCATACCTTGCGGATATGCTCCTTACGTTTATCGAAATAATTAAGTACCTGACCGAGAGCGGATTTTCTGCGTTCTTCCGAAAGCATCAGTCCTGTGCTTTCCTGCATCTTTGCATAGTTCAGAGCAAACCATTTCTTGATGAGTTCTTCGGTTATTTCATCATATCTGCCTGCTATAGCAAACCTGTTGAGATCCTCAAGGGTTGCGTGAATAAGCGTTCCCACGGATGTGTGGAGTATTTCACACGGCGCGAATTTGTATTCCTTAAAGTACAGGTATTTGCTCGGACATTCGTCATATACGCTTATATGCGATGTGAACGAGTAGGTCTTTCTGATATGCTCTTTCTTCACCCTGTCAAAAACCCGGTTATCATTGTATTCGGAAATATCGGGGACATTTTCTGTTATCACGCTTGTGTATGGCTTAGTTCTGCTTCCGTCCTTTTCTGTAAGCACGAGCAGATTTTTTGCTCTTGAAAAAGCAACATAAAATTTTCGCCACATATCAAAATACGTTATCATATCAGGAGATTCAAACGGTTTTCTGCAAAAACGGCTTTCTACGCTGTAGAAAAACGAATCTTTGCTTTCGCTTTCTTTTTTCAGCGGCAGTGAACCTACAATAACAACAGGAAACTCAAGCCCTTTCGCCTGGTGTATCGTCATGAAGGAAACGCACCCTTCGGGAGCATACTCCGCCTCATCTTCATACTCACCGACTCCTTCATCTTTAAGAAGCCGCAAATATCTTTCAAAGAATTCTTCGGACAAGGTATCTCTGTTATCCGCACCGATAAGATGCATATCGTGAATATAGCAGAACTTCGATATTATATTCGACATTTCCGCAAGGTTTCTTGCTTGTCTTGCGTTACTGCCGTCTGGGTTTTCAATATAGCTCCTGAACGGTTCAAATGCAATCATTCTGTAGAAAATGCTCAGAAGCGTATATTCGGTTTTATCCTTGCAGCCGGCTATATCATTCGCTATTTCCGAAATGCATCCGTAAAGTTCCTTGTTTTCCTTCAGAAGACCGCTTGACAGCGGCATACAGTCCGAAATGTAGTAGCGTGATATTTCGCTTGGCTTGTCTGCGTCTTTTTGTTGCTTCAGAAAGCAGGTGAATGTTCTGAAGCAGCATATAAGGCATCCTATGATCTGTCTGACTTCCGCCCTTTCAAAGTACAGCTTCGATCTTGGCGTATATACCGGTATTCCGCTTTCTTCAAGGAATTCCGCCGTCTTTTTAGCTTCATCGTTTCTGACGCTTTTAAACAGAAAGACTATCTGGTTGTAATCGGTGACAGTACCGTTTTGCTTCATCCTCTTTATCATCTCTGCAAGCTTCACTCTTGCGGGTTTATCAAATGTTCCCTTACAGGTATATACCGAAGAATATGTCTCTTTTTTGCTTGTGTATATCTGTTTCGGATAACGGTATTTTCCCCAATCGAATTTTCGCTTGTATTCGGGATTTGTCATCCAGTTGTTGTACAAGTCTATAATTCCTTTTTCCGAGCGATAGTTTTCTTCGAGCTTTATCACTCTGCATTCGTTTTCTCCGAAATGCTTCGGGAATTCGAAAATATTCCTAATAGTCGCCCCTCTGAAGCGGTACAGACCCTGGTCATCGTCACCGACCACGCAGATATTTCCGTGCTTTCCGCCTATAGCCAGTATCAGTTGTTCCTGTATATGATTCGTATCCTGATATTCATCGACCATAACATATCTGATTTTTTCTCTTACAGATGCGGAAATATCGCTGTTTTGCATCATCCTCCAAGCGTCCGCCTGGATAGTCGAAAAATCGGTTGCGTTGTTCTCAGCGAGCAGCTTGTCATATTCGTTCCATACCTTTGCAATGACAAGAATGTCAGCGTCTTTGTCGTCAAGCAGTTTGTCCCTGCTCAGAAGTTCTTCTGACATAGTGCTTGTATATTTACAGATGGCTTTGGCCTGTTCCCATTTGCTCTTACTGTTGAATTCGGATCTGCAATATCCTTTGACAGAGCGGAAACGATCAAGGTTGTTATAAACCAGATATTGCTGCTCAAATGAATCAATAATTCTTTTGTCTGCGTCGAAGGGGAGCAGTTCGGAATATTCCTTCATAAGTCTGAGACACACCGAATGAAAAGTGCCGATATACATTTCATCTATATTGATGTTTTCACAACCGCTGTATCTCAAAAATTCATCGGATATGCGTGTTACAAGCTGATGTGCGGCTTTTTCGGTAAATGTTATCGCCATTATTTCAGATGGCTTGACACCTTTTTCAAAAACAAGATATGCTATTCTCTTTACCAGCGTAAAAGTCTTTCCGGTACCCGGGCCAGCTATTATCAGAAGCGGACCTTCCGTACAGGTAACCGCCTCTTTTTGTCTTTCGTTTGCGATTCCGAAATCAAACATTATTATTTCTCCGTCAGGTTATTGTCAACAGATTTCATACTTTATTCCCATCATTGTCATGTAGTCCTGAAGTCTGAAAAGTGCGTCGCCGCTTGCATACACCTTAAGCATAGTGTAATCGGCTGAGCCGCTCTCGGTGCTGTCCGTTGCTGTTACAGCAACGGAAACCGGTGCTGCAGCAGAAACGTCATTGCGGGCTTTGCAGGCTCTTTCAAGCTCATCACGATATTCCATAACGGTATCAAGTGAAACTGTTTCGCAGTATTTATCTGTCAGCACTTTTTCGAAAGCTGAACCGAGCGCCTTTATTGCTTTGATGTCGCTTTCTGCCTTGTTTATTGCGTCCTGAACCTCAATCTTCCAGTTCTTTTCGCTGAATGTCTTGTTGAGCCATTTTATGTTTAACAGCTTCTCGAACAATCTTTCTGCAAATTCTCCGAGAATTGCGGATTTAGCATCATAATATTCCTTGATTTTTGTTTTCTTGTCGGCCTTTTCTTTTTCCTCAACTGCTTTGGTGTACTCATCGATCTCGCTGATCTGCTCCTCTATTTTCTTGGTTAATGCTTTGATTTCGTCTTCGATTGCATTATACGGAGCAAGGCAGATTTTCTTGTATTCTTTTCGTTTTTCTTCGATACGTTTATTTATCGCATTGAGTTCTTGCTTGTCGCTTTTGGCACTTTTGTATGACTCCTCGGTGTATACCTTACCCTTGTACTTTTCAAGCAGATTGTCAAGAGCAAGATTGATCTCATCAAAAGACCAGGTTGTAATACCGGTGCTCTCCACTGTTTCAAGTAACTGATTTTCGTTCATATCAGGTTCCTCCGTTTTTCGTTTTTTATTTTGCAATTTAATTTTACCATTTCAACATGGACAGATTCTGTCCTTGTATAAATGCTAAAATGACATTAAGCTAAGATTTATAATCTTTAATAAAACTTATTGTTAATTATAGCACTTTCCGTCGATTTTTGCAAATTTGATACAGTATTTTTCTGATTATTTAAGAAAATTGTTGAAATTCGCTAAATGATGTGCTATTATAATAATAGTATTATATTTTAAAATCTGTTATTTAAAGTATGAGG